>Ga0209378_1000158_pt1 | contig 47871 bp, 51 predicted proteins | sample GraSoiAngelo_156_FD_186170 | JGI IMG/M metagenome (GOLD analysis project Ga0209378, IMG submission 186170) | Grasslands soil microbial communities from the Angelo Coastal Reserve, California, USA - 14_1009_13_40cm (SPAdes) (version 2) | ecosystem: Environmental > Terrestrial > Soil > Grasslands ...
TCGACAAGTCACCGAACTACTGCGGACCCGTTTGGAACAGGTCAAAGCATGACAAGCACGAGAGACGAGTTAAAGGTCGAGGATATTGCTCTTGACGATCTCGATAAGAAGATTCTTCACTGGTATCTCATCGACGCTCGCCTCTCCTACAGGGAGCTAGCACACAAGCTAGGCGTCTCTACAACCACCGTTCAATCTAGAACCGCGAAACTGGAGAAGGCAGGAATCATACGCGGATACTCTGCCATGTTCGACCATGACAAGATCGGCTTCCAGCTCACGGCCATCACGGAGGTAAGCGTCGCCAAGGGCAAGCTCCTCGAGCTGGAGAAGGAGGTCGCTAAGATGCCTCAGGTGCTAGCCGTATACGATGTTACAGGACTCACCGATGCGATGGTCATCGCGAAATTCAAGAGCCGAGACGACCTGAGCAAGTTCACCAAAGCACTTCTAGCCATGCCTTTCGTGGAACGAACGAACACCCATATCGTGCTTACAACTGTCAAAGAAGATTTCAGATTATTGTAGGCGGTGTGCGAAGAAGTGGCTGACCGATGGACCATTCAGTCCAGTTGGCCACTCTCAATTAGAACAGAAGATGGTAGAAAACTTCGAATCGAGCTTTCAACTGTTCGAGCTTGATGAACTGGAACTTGAACTTGTAGGTTTCACTGGGCGTCTGAATGTAGAGTCTTGACGTCCCAAGCTTCTTGCCAACCCGGATCTTTGTGACGCCCGTGTAAGGCACTTGGAAGTTCTTCTTGTTTGCACTCAATACCTCCTCCGGCGAAAGCTGATCGAGCTTGCCCTTGATATCTTGGCGTCATAGCATCCTGACCTGCAACAGCGCCTATTGCTCCCCCGGCTCCTCCCATACCGCTCGCGATCTGAAAAAGCATGCTCTGAACGCTACGATAATTCTCTCTGTGGTGAAGATGATAACGCAATGGAGGTCGCCTTTCAAACCCCGAGTAATTAATGCTGAGCTGACCGGTGACTTGTTCGCTCAAACCTGAGACATCCCCCTCAACATTTCCTCGTTGATGCTTTGAGCTTTGCTACGGTACTCTTGAGATGATCAGGAGCTTCGTTTGGACTCTCGAGATGCTGAGAAACTATGTTGACCAGGGCGCTTCCGACTATCGCTCCATCAGCTCCCGACCTGATGATGGCAGACACGTGCTCAGGTTGAGAGACGCCAAATCCCGCAGAAACGGGAACCTTTCCCCTTGCCAAGGACTTGACCTTCTTGACAGCTTCGAGCGCTTGTGGGCTGAGCAAGTCCCGAGGACCAGTAACACCGTAGAGTGAGACGAGATAGAGGAAACCCTTCGACTTGTCGAGAATGGTTCGCAATCTAGTCCGAGAAGTGTTTGGTGCCGCTAGGTAGATGTTATCGACGTTGTGTTTCAGAGCCATGTTCCTGAACTCGTCGCTCTCTTCAACAGGCAAATCCGGGACGACGATCCCATCAACACCGCTTTCACGGGCTTTGTTCAGGAAGCGGTCCAAGCCCATCGAGAGAATGGGATTATAGTAACTCAAAACGACAAACGGGACTGGAAATTGCGAAGAGAGTTCTCCGATAAGATCCAAGACTCCGGTTGGGGTGGTTCCTTGGGACAAGGCGCGCATGCTAGAGGCCTGTATTACTGGTCCGTCGGCTATTGGATCTGAGAATGGAATTCCGACTTCAACAATGTCTGCTCCGCCCTCTATCAGCGCCGTACAATTGGCCAAGAATGCTTTCGGGTCCGGGTCGCCGCCTGTCAGGTAGGCGATCAACGCTCCCTCTCCGTGGCTATGGAGTTCTCGGAACTTCGCTTCTATCCTATCATCACTGTGGGATGTGCTTGGCAATTATCTCCACATCCTTGTCGCCTCTGCCTGAAAGGTTGACGATGATCGAATCCTTTGTCCCGAGCCTCTTCGACAACTTCATCGCGTGACTGATAGCGTGGGCCGATTCCAAGGCAGGCATGATCCCCTCCAGTCGTGAGAGATTCTTGAAAGCGTCCAGAGCCTCTTCATCGGACACTGTAACATACTTGGCTCGCCCCGCATTCATCAGGAAGGCGTGTTCGGGCCCAACCCCAGGATAGTCCAGCCCGGCTGAAATACTCCAGGTCGTCTGCACTTGTCCCGCTTCGTCCTGCAGAACATAGGTCATCATGCCATGCAGGACGCCTTCGCGTCCGGCAACCAACGGTGCCGCGTTTTGTCCCGGCGACAAACTTTCCCCGCCTGCCTCGACTCCGTAAAGGTCGACCTCCAGATCGTGCAAGAACGAATGGAAGATTCCGATCGAGTTGCTCCCCCCACCGACGCATGCAACAACAGCCTTCGGGAGCTTACCGTCTGTTTGTAGGATCTGCTTCCGCGCCTCTTTTCCGATCACGCTCTGAAAGTCCCGGACCATCGTCGGGTAAGGATGTGGGCCCACAACCGACCCCAGAAGATAGTACGTATCCTGAAGGTTTGTAACCCAGTCCCTCAACGCTTCATTGATTGCATCCTTCAGGGTCTTGGATCCGGACTCAACAGGGTGCACCTTGGCGCCTAGCATTTTCATCCGGTACACGTTCAATCTCTGACGGTCCATGTCCTCGCTCCCCATGTAGACCTCTGCGCGCAATCCCAGAGCCGCGCACGCCATAGCCGTAGCAACACCATGTTGTCCTGCCCCTGTTTCAGCAATGATCCTCCGTTTCCCCATTTTCTTGGCAAGGAGAGCCTGGCCGAGAGTATTGTTGATCTTGTGGGCACCGCCATGCAGGAGGTCCTCTCTCTTCAGGTAGACTCTAGCCCCTCCAACATGGCGAGTCAGATTGGCAGCAAGATAGAGCGGTGTTGGTCTTCCAGCGAAAGTGTCCAACCAGCGCGCCAACTGTTTCTTGAAGGAGGGGTCGTGCGAGAACCGGTTGTACGCTTCCTCAAGTGCTCTCAGAGGCTCCATCAAAGTCTCAGGGACATACTGCCCGCCGTATTTTCCGAACTTGCCCGGCTTCGAACGTGTCCTTGGTTCGGCGTGTTGCTTCAAGCGTTAACCAGCTTCCTTACCTTCCCCTCCATGTCCGACGATTTCATTATCGATGTACCCACAAGAAAAGCCTCCGCGCCTGCGGCCTTGAGTCGTCTAATATCACGTGGAGATTTTATCCCGCTCTCAGAAACGACCGGCCTATCCATGTCAACATTCTCTGCAAGGATATTCTCTGTAGTCGAGAGGTCCAACTGGAAGGTAGACAGATTGCGGTTGTTGATACCGTAGAGGTCAGGTCTGAATCTCCGCAGGCTGTCAAACTCGCTAGCGCTGTTCGCCTCCACTAAGACTTCCAGTCCAAGCCGATTAGCCTCAAGAATCATAGTGTCAAGCCCAACATTGGACAATCTTCTGCTGAAGATTTCGGAAATCAAGACCACGGCACTGGCTCCTGCATTCCGTCCAGCCTGGAGTTGCTTCGGCGACACTACGATGTCTTTCATTATCGTCGGCACATGTACTTCCTTACTGATTGTAACCAGGGTGTCTAAATTGCCATCAAAGTTTTCGGGGTCCGTAAGGACCGAGAGCGCACACGCTCCGCCGCTTAACATTGCTTTTGCAATCAAGAGTGGGTTTCCAGGTTCCCTGATCTTTCCGGCGGAAGGAGAAGCGTATTTTATCTCCGTTATGATCGGGGTCTTTCTGTTTTCTTGGATCGTTTTGACTAGGCTTCTTCGAGATGCGTTTACGCTTCCACTGGTGTCATAGTATCCTCGTTTGACCCTAGCCCTGGCCTTTGCGGCGAGCTCGGCTAAGTGGTCTGCCAAGAATGTCAAGCCAGGTTCTTGAGTCGGTGAATGTCTCCGCCCGAGAACTCTACAAGCTGATACAATGTTTGGAACGGCTTTCCATCATGCACAACTTTGGAAGCTATCTCGACTCCCTCTCTGAACGTCTCCACTTCGTCACAAAGGACGAGTCCTGCCGCCGCGTTCACCAAGACCATTTGAAGGCGGGGATCATCGTGTCTTAGATGCCCGGATAAGATCTTGGCCGTGAGTCGTGCGTTCTCCTCCGGGTCCGAGCCAGAAACCTCCTCAGCTGTGCTTCTCTTAAAGCCCAGATCTTCCGGCTCCACCTCGTCCCTGAATACTCGTCCGTTTTGACGCTTCACTATGATCGTTTTACCCGTCATGGAGATCTCATCGACTCCGTCGAGCCCATAGACAGTCATCACGGATTTCGCTCCCAAGTTTTGCGCTGCGAGGCACATCGGCTCTAGAAGCTCACTGTCGTAGACTCCGATCAGCTGGGCATTGGCCCCTGCAGGGTTCGTTAGGGGGCCGAGGATGTTGAATACGGTCCGCACGCCTATCTCGCGTCTCACCGAGGCTACGCTCTTCATCGCCGGATGGAAATTGGGCGTGAACATGAACCCGATTCCAATCTCTTCGATCGCTCTCTCGATCAACTCCGGTTCCATGTTCAGGTTCAGACCCAACTGTTCGAGAACGTCCGCGCTTCCGCACTTGCTTGTGAACGATCGATTGCCATGTTTTGCGACTGGAACCCCAGCGGCCGCGATTACGAAGGCAGCGGTGGTGCTGACATTGAACGTTTTCGTTCTATCGCCGCCAGTCCCACAAGTATCTAACAGGTAACCGTTTATTTTCGGGTGGATTCTCCGACTGAATTCCCGCATTACCTGTGCTAGGGCGGTGACTTCGTCAGCCGTCTCCCGCTTCTTTTTCAATCCTATCAGGAAAGCTGCGATCTGCGACGACGTCGCCTCTCCAGACATGATTTCTTTCATGGTAGTCTTCGCTTGGTCGGGCGTCAACTCGTGGTTCTCGAGAAGAAGCGGGATGCATTCTCTGATCATCCGAGTTAGCCCTCCAAGAAGTTCTCGATGATCCGATGCCCCGGCACCGTAAGGATGGATTCTGGATGGAACTGGACGCCTTCGATTGGAAATTCTCGATGTCGAACCCCCATTATCTCGTTGTCATCGATAGACTGGGCGCTCACTTCGAGGCTTTTCGGCAGGCTCTTTCTTTCCGCGACAAGCGAATGGTATCTCGTAGCCTCGAAAGGACTCTTTACTCCACGAAGAACCCCCTTTCGATCGTGTCTGATCGGGCTGGTCTTGCCATGACGCAGTCTCTTCGCTCGAACTATTCTGCCGCCGAACGCGTGAACAATCCCTTGATGTCCCAAGCATACGCCCAGTGTTGGGGTTTCGTGGCTCACTTCTCGGAGGATGTCCGTGCACATTCCGAAATACCGGGCATTGCTGGGGGTGCCGGGACCCGGAGAGATTACGATTCTGTCAGGTGAGAGTTCCTTGACCCCTCCGATATCTATCTCATCATTCCGTTTCACGACAACCTTGTCGGCGATTTCACCCACATACTGGGCCAAGTTGTAGACGAAGCTGTCGTAATTGTCGAGGATCAGAACTTTCATCGGTCTTCCTCCTGGGCCTGATCCATAGCCGTGAACAGTGCGGCTGTCTTTCTCTCCGACTCGATCCATTCCCGGTCAGGGACCGAATCGGCAACTATTCCCGCTCCCGACTGGAGATAGCAATAGCCGTCTTGGGCGCAAAGGGTCCTGATTGTTATCGCAAAATCAGCACTTCCATTAGCCGAGAAGTAGCCGACAGCTCCTGCGTAAGGACCCCTCGCAGTCGTTTCTAGTTCCTCGATGATCTCCATTGCGCGAACCTTGGGGGCTCCAGAAACTGTGCCGGCAGGAAAGACAGCTTTGAACAAATCGAAACTAGTTGCGTTCCTTGTCAGTTGTCCAGTGACTTTCGAAACAATGTGTTGGACATGGCTGTAGCCCTGAACCCTCATCAACTCGGGAACCTTAACCGTTCCATACTCGCAGACTCTACCAAGGTCGTTCCGTGCTAGATCCACTAGCATCACATGTTCGGCTCGTTCCTTCTCGTCCTGAAGCAGTTCGGCTGCCAGCGCTTTGTTTCGGGCATTATCCCCAGTGAATGGCCGCGTTCCAGCGATGGGGAAGCTCTCCACGTTGCGCCCGATCTTCCGAGCCAGCATCTCCGGGCTAGACCCGACGATTTCCCTGTCGCCAAACTTGAGGTAGTACATGTAGGGAGACGGGTTGATCCTCCTCAGCGCCTGGTAGAACCGAAGGAGAGAGCCTTTGAACGGAATCTTGAATCTCTTCGACAGAACTACCTGGAAGATATCTCCGGATTCAATGTAGTCTTTGGCCTCTCCGACTCGTTCGCAGAAATCCTCTTGGCTTACATTCGACTTCGGCTTGCCGAAACTAACCTGATCGCTGCCGGCAGAATCTCCCAGCAATTCCTTCGCTTTTTCGATCCTGTTTTCCTCTCGGTAGAAGTAGTGTGTTTTGCCGCTGACATGGTCGAAAACGATCCCGTCCTCGAAGAGTCCGAATTCTACATCGGGAAACCCGTTGCCTTTGTTTCCTAGTCTAGGGATTCTTTCAAAGAAGCGCACGAGGTCATAGGACGCGTATCCGACTAAGCCCCCAGCGTATCTTTCGCCTGGGTTTCGTTCTTTGACCGGGCTGTGGAGATTGGCTAGGAGGGTTAAAGGGTCTTGACATTTCTCGATCCGTCTTTCCGATCTCTGCCGATCGAGGATCTCAGCCTGGTTCTTAGAAGCTCGAATGATCTTCTGGGGGTCAAATCCTAGGAACGTGTACCTGGTTAGGCGGCGAGGTCCCTCAACTGACTCAAGGATGAAGCATGTTTCGGACCTGTTTCTGATGGATGCGAAGACGTCGATTGGCTGCTTTCTAGTTTCTAGAGGAAGGTAGTTCAGCCTGGTGGGGCGTGTTGTCAGCGGCTGTCCAAAGACTATACCCCATGGATATCGCCTTTACCTCCTTGCCGGCATGTCGCTTTTATAGCTTGCGTGTCCACTTCTGTACATTACATGCAAGTCTTTTCTTCACGCCACTCGACTGCTTTGATCGAATCTGGGCAAGATTGGTTGCAACTTCAACAAATTTCTGTCTGACAGGAGGGAGGAACGGGTTCAGCTGTTGGATTCCGACAATCGTGTCCCAGCTGTCAAGCAAGCTGGCGATCCTGCCTTCAGTGTCTCGAAGAGCTTGAGTCCTAGGCTCTCCTCCCATCCCGTCGAGGCCTAGTCCGAGAGAAATCAGGGCAAAATGATGGAGACCTTGCACGTAGGCCATGGCCTTGTCATGTCGAGCCGCTGACATTGTAATGAGCTTCGATCCGCCACCCTGGAGTGCACGAGCTAGTTTAGACCACTTCTGGCCAGACCGGTAGGACACGGCAACGATGGTTTGACCGTGAAGACGATCTGTGTTCGGTCCAAAGAGAGGGTGCAAACTCACGTACTCCAGTCCTTTCGGGATTTTTTCAGCGATCCTTTCCGATATCCCAGTCTTGACTGAGGAGAGGTCAGCAAGCAGGCTGCCGGCAGTCATCAGAGACGCTGTTTCGGTGGCAACTCTGACGGTTTCCTCCATCGGCACGGCTAGGATTACTATGTCCGAGGAGGCTGCGTCCAGGATTGTTCCTGGTTCGACCTCCATCTCCTTGGCAGCTGTCCGAGTCTTATTGATCTCTCGGCCCGCTAGCTTGACTCTCGCCCCTTGGAGGCTGGCGAACCTTGCGAAGAAACGTCCCATCCCGCCGGTTCCGCCCACGATTAGGATTTTTGCTTGGTCAAGTCTCTTCGCAGACTTTTCAGAGTGGTCTCGCTGGGCCTCCACACTCAGGGCAAAAATCTGGTCGAATATTGGCCGTATGAGGTTCGGGTCGAGGTCCAGTGATGTAGCTGCGCGTTCTATCTTTCGGAGGATGATTTTCTCTCGCTCGGGGTCGCGATAATCGAGATGTCTCTGCTGCTTGATACGTCCAAGGAGCCTAGCGTTCTCATACCTGTTCTTAAGAAGCCTGACTATCTCTTGGTCTAGCTCGTCTATCCTGTCCCGAATCCTAGCAACATCGTCCATTGAGAGTTAGCTCTTCAGGACTCGAGGAATCATTCCGCCGCGGATCATCAAATCCGCCAGTCCAATCGACACCATTCCTTGGACGACGGGGACGGCCTTGGGGACTACGCATGGGTCGTGTCGTCCTTTGACCCCAAGCTTAGTCTCCTCCATTTCAGAAACGTTCACGGTCTTTTGCTCCTTCGCAATTGAGGAGGGTGGCTTGAACGCAACTCTGAGCAGCAGCGGCATTCCTGTCGACATTCCCCCCAGCACTCCTCCAGAATTATTGGTTAGCGTGACAACTTTTCCCTCTTTGATGACGTACTGGTCGTTGTTTTCGGACCCCTTCAGACGACTTGCGTGGAACCCGGCTCCAAACTCAACTCCCTTGACCGCGGGGATTCCGAAAAGTATCTTGGCGAGCTCCGAGTCGATGGCGTCAAAGAGTGGCTCACCAACGCCCACCGGAAGGTTTAGCGCTGTACATTCGACGATTCCTCCGACGCTGTCCCCATCGGCCTTTGCGTTTATCACTGCTTGCCGCATTTTCTTCGCGATAACCGGATCCGGGCATCTCATCGAGTTCTCGTAGGTGACTTTCTTGACCGCTTCATTACCGGGAGGGTTATCCAATCGAACTCCGTCGATAGACTGGGTGTAGGCGAGGACCTCCACTCCGAACGTGGAGAGAAGTTTCTGGGCAATCGCTCCCGCGGCAACGAACGCTGCGGTCATTCGTCCTGACAGCCTTCCGCCCCCTCGATAGTCGCTGAAACCGCCATACTTCACCTTCGCCGGATAATCCCCGTGTCCAGGCCGAACGACGTCCTTCAGAGGCTCATAGTCAGAGGATTTCACGTCCTTGTTTCTGATATGCAAGGTCACCGGCGCCCCCGTCGTATGGTCCTGGAATAATCCGGAGAATAGTTCTACAGCATCAGGCTCCCGTCGCGCAGAAACAACCTCTTTCTCTGGCGGGATCCGCAAGTCCAATGCCTGTTGAATATCATCGAGCGTCAACGAGAGTCCGGCCGGGCAACCGTCAACAGTAACGCCTACTCCCGGGCCATGGCTCTCTCCGAAGCAGGTAACAACGAAGGCTTTGCCGATGGAATTACTCCACACTAAGCTGTACCCCCAATCTTGCTAGGTCTTGGAAGAATTTCGGGTAAGATTTCGAAACTGCCTCCGAATTGTGTATTATTGACTCTCCTCTAGCACCTAGAGAAGCAGCTGCGCATGCCATCGCAACTCTATGATCATCGTGTGAGTCGAGCGCACTCCCAACCAACTCTCTGCTCCCTTCAATCTTGATCATGTCGTCTTCGGCATGAATCTTGGCGCCCATCTTCGCCAGCTCAGTCGGGAGAGTTTGCAACCGGTTTGACTCTTTGTAGACTAGCCTCTTTACTCCCCGGATTTCTGATGAGCCGTCCGCGAAGCATCCAATCGTTTCAAGGGGAGGAACAAGATCCGGGTTGTTGCTCGCGTCGAATTGGAATCCATCTAGCTCTCTCTTCGCGATTGTTAGAGAATTTCCATTCTGTTGGACTTCGAGCCCGATTTCAGGCGCTAGTTTCAAGATCGCAGAGTCAGGCTCGAACTCGCAGGGGCCGAGGCCAGAAATCGTGATCTCGTCTCCCGCAGTTCCTGTCGCGGCGATGAGGAAGGCCGCGGACGAAAAATCTCCTGGAACCTTATGAGAGGCAGGGACGAACTCTTGCGGTGCCGGAACCCTGAACTTCCCATTTGATTCTTCGATCGAGATTCCATGTTTTTTCAGCACATCAATGGACATTTTCACGTAGGGGCGCGATTCCAATGCGCCCTCCGCTTTGATCGTGACGTCTCGTATTGCTAGGGGTGCTGCGAAGAGGAGTCCTGAGATGAACTGGGAACTGATATCGCCCCGAAGTGTGACTTCTCCTCCTCTGAGAGGCCCCTTAACCAGTACCTCAAGTCCACGCGCGTCGGAGATCGCGTGGGCAGAGGCTCCGAGGGAGTTGATAGCCTTCACGAGCGGTTCTAGCGGTCTGTTGGCAAGTCTTCGGCTACAACTTAGTCTTATTGTCTTTAGGGATGTCGAGGATATCGCGGTGAGGAACCTGAGGGTGGCTCCCGACTCACCGCAGTCAATAGATCTGTTCGAGGTTGTCGGTCTCCTGATTCCGCTGGAGATTGTGCGGGTTTTCTTAACTAGGACTTTCGCTCCCAACGATTGAATCCCCTCAAGGGTTCGCTGGGTGTCATCACAATGCAACGCTCCTTGAATCACTGATTTACCGGGGGATAGCAGGGAGGCTAGGAGTGCTCTGTGTGTGTAAGCCTTCGAGCGGGGAGCCTTCACTTCGCCGTGCAGCGTTTGTGGACCTTTGATGTTGACTTTCAAGTCTCAATCAGCGCTTTCGTGAAGTTGGGATTTGTCTCGATTATGCGTCCATCGAATTTCTCGAACGCATGCCGCGCAGGTTTCAAGCTATGCTCGTCGACCACGGCCGCGACTGCCGGTCCCTTACCCGAGAGTCCCGCTCCAAATGCCCCTGCTTCAATCGCTGAAAGTGCTGGGCGAGGGTCTTCTCCGAGAATAGATGCGACAGCAAGGCCGTTAAGCGTAATCGCGTCCCAGAGATGGCCATTGCTAGCTTCGCTGTATGCAAGTTCTGAAATCCGCCGAATGGGGGAAAATCTTGTCCGGTCTAGCTGGCCTGTTTGGGTCTTTCGTGGTGGAACAAGTATGAGGATTCTGATGTCCTGTGGGACCGTGAGAATTCTTTCTGCCTTCTTCCGATCGTTATCAGTCAGAACAGCACCGCCGTGATAAGATGCGAATGAATCGTCATAGGCGCCAGTGAGGCTTACCCCGGATTCGACGGATGCCTCTACCCCAATGGCAACCAGCCTGTCATCATCCTGCTGTTCACCAAGGGCGGATACGGTGGCCAAGGCTACTGCGTTGGCTGCCGCGCTGCTGCTCTTGAGCCCTACAGCTGTTGGGATGTTTGACGAAGTGGTCACCTTCCCGTGGAACTTCCGCTCATACCCATAATGTTCGAGGGTCTTCCTGACCACCGCGACTATGAGATTGTTGGATTCAAGTGGATCAGAGGAGATGAATCCGGAAGTCTGGCCAGGTCCTTCTTTTAGGGTAACCTTGGCTCGGGTCCAAAGGTCCACTCCCAGAGCGCCTCCCTTGCCTGTTGGAAACGCGTTTAGAATGCTGATGGCTCCATGCGAGAGAGCCTGGCCGGTCCCTTTCATCTCCAATCTTTCCCTAGATAATCCGCAAGGGAGTAGCGCATGAGATCGAAGGGAGCCGTCTCGTTTAGCCAGATCTCGTAAGATAATGCTGCCAGGTGCACAAGCATCTCCAGTGGGCTTATTGTCCCGCGTCCTATCGGAACAGGTTCGGTAGGCTTGTCATATGCGAGGTCGAAGACCCAGCCTGTATCTTTCAGCCTGTTGACTGGGATCTTGAGCCGGGATATGAGAGTCGATGTCCGTACCGAAGTCGCGTTGACGAGAAGATCCGCATCCTCCGTGCCTTTCTCTAAGCTATTCTTGGCAAGCTGGCCATACGAAACTCTGCCGGGACCTGTTGCTTTGTCCGCTACTTGTCGGGCGTTACCCAGAGTTCTGTTCAGAATCCTAACAGTGTTGTTTTCGCTGGAAAAGCGATGGACTAGGGCCTGAGCTGCTCCTCCTGCCCCGAGCACTAGTATCCGCTTGTTGTTGGGTTCAAAACCATAGGATTTTAGGGCTCTGACCGCTCCCTCTCCGTCGGTGTTGTATCCTACGAGTCCACTCTTGGTTGTGGCAACCGTGTTAACTGCTCCGCTCCTCTCCGCGTTCTTGTCAAGCCGATCCAGCATTTCAAGGATAGCGGTCTTGTGGGGCATTGTGACGTTGAAGCCGTCAAACCCTAGCGTACGGGATGCCCCTACGGCTTGTTTCAGATTGTCCTTACTGACTTTGAACGGGACGTAGGCTCTGTTGAGTGATAGTTTCTGGAAGGTCGTGTTGAAGATAACAGGGCTTAGGCTGTGGGCTACTGGCGATCCGTAAAGAGAGTGGACTTTGGTGTCGCCTTTGATCATGGACTGTTATTCCACTCCTAGCATCTCGTAGATTCTGCGGAGTTCGGCGATGGTCGACTGCCCCGGTGCCGTTTCTTGCCCTCTCTCCAGTGAGGCGTAGGTGAAGTGAGCTCCGTAGAACGGGGCGAGTAGTCTTGACCAGACTCCTGCCTGTCCCATTGCAAAACTGACGAGCGGTGAGTTCTGATGATTTGCCTTCAATAGACTGAGGACGGTGAGATTGTCTTCTGGAATCTGAGCTGTTGTGACGATCTTGCAGACGTCCGGTTTGAACTTCTGGAGCTGAACGAGGGTTGAGGCGAGTTTCGCTGGATCAGGGGTTCTGAAGTGATCGTGTTGAGATAGGATGATCTTGGCACCTTTCTCTCTAAACGTCTTGATGACGCGGTCGAGCTTGGCGGTTGTGAGCTCTAGGTCCACGTATTGGAATCCTCCCTCCACTGCTTCCATCAATATTCTTAGACGCTCGGCTTCGGATCTGTCGAAGGACCCCTTCTCGGACAGGGACCGGTTGGTCGCGATGATCGGCCGTTCTACCGCGCGGGCAATCTTTGTGAGTCCGTGGTAACTGCGCAGCCTGTCCAAACGAACCTCCACGAGATCGGCGGAGAGTCTCTCGGCTCGCTGCGCTCTTCCCAATAATTCAGGGGTGTCGGTTGAGGATATGGAGACGCAGATTTTGGGGTTCACCTTTCGATGACCATCTCGTGGGCTACTTTTGTTCCAAAGTGTCGCCCGCCCTCTTCGAACCGGACCAACACCCGGTCGCCAGGCTTGATTTCTGAAACTGGTTTGGACCCGTCTCTGGTGACCAGCCGGACAGTTTCAGCATTCTGAACTATCGTCGTTAGCTTTCGGGTTCCGATACTCGCCTCAACGAGGATCATTGGACGACGCTCTATCTTGACTCTCGCTACATCGACACTCCGTGATCGGCCACTCCTATCAATCAGGAGTACGGTTTCCCCCGCCAATAATTCTGAGAGATACCGCGTTCTTCCATTCGCCGTCAGAACGTATGATGAAACTGGGCCAGCATTTACCCTGAACGGCCGCGAGTTCACGTGAGGATTAGAATGCACCTCACCTTCCACTAGGAAGAGTGCCTGGGACGAAGATCCAGTCAACAGTCCCTCGCCGGCTTCAAGGATCTCAGTCGTGTCTACGCAGACTCTAGCTCCCGTACCAATGGGCTTGACGCTTGTGACCTGAGCCGTTGAGAGCGATATGTCTTCCGATTCTTCAAGTATCAAGTCTCGGGTCTTGAGAATCTCAGATGTGTCATCGGAAGCAAGGGCTATTCCATCAGCCCCAAGCTCGAGAGTCGAGAGGGCTACCCTGCTTTCGTCAAGGCTTCTGGTTCTGGCAAGAAGCTTCGAACGTCCTTTCGCTTCAGCGATCAGGTTTTCGAGCGGTATGATCTTCCAGTTGGGACAGCTAATCAGGAGATAATCAGGACCCAGTTCCAGCGCCTGCGATATTCTTTCCAGATCCTTTTGGTCACCGATTGTAACCTCAAGCGCTACAGGCGTCTTGTTTCTCTTGGCACTCGATACGTGGTCAAACCTTGACGTGACGAGAATGTCCATCCCTTGCAGTCGTGATGCAATTTTCGAGGTGATTCCTGGAAGCTTGATGTCGGTGAGGATGGTGTGTGGTTTCGCTTCGTCGACGATCTTGCGGATGGTTTCCGCGGATAGTTCGGGGTTAGGCTCTAGCCAGAATTCTTTCACTTCTTTCACCTAGGATGGACAACGCTTGCGTGGGGCTGCTTCCATTGTGGACTATCTCGACAAGTGCTCTGGTCATCAGAGTTGGCTGGCGGTGTTGGAACACGTTTCGCCCAATCGATATTCCAGCAGCTCCTGCCTTGATAGAGTCTGAGACGAGCTGGAGAGCTTCGGATTCGCTGCCTGCTTTGGGCCCGCCGGCTACGACCACCGGTGCTTTGACGCTCTTGATGACGTTTCGGAAGCTTTCAGCATCTCCAGTATAGTTCGTCTTGACGATATCTGCTCCTAGCTCGTACCCGAGTCGTGCTGCATGGCTGACGACTTCGTAAGCGTGCTCGTTCTGGATTCCGGGTCCTCTCGGATACATCATAGCGAGGACTGGTAAGCCGAGATTGTCGCTTTGGTCGAGTATTCGCGAGAACGCGTCGAGCATGTCTTGTTCGTGTTCGGATCCGACATTGATGTGAACAGATACCGCGTCCGCGCCGAGACGGGCTGCTAGGTTGACTGTGGATAGTTGCGTTTTCCAGTTCGGCTCGCGGGTTAGACGTGTGGCGCCTGAGAGGTGGAGTATGAGGCCCATTCCTTGGTTGTCAACTGTCTTGGCGATGCCGGCGTGGACGAGCACCGCGTCCGCTCCTCCCTTGGCTACGTTTTCTATCGTCGCTTGCATGTCTGTGAGTCCTTCGATTGGTCCGACGGATACTCCATGGTCCATCGGTATGATGACGGTCTTGCCGTCTTTTTGGAATATTCGTCTGAGTCTGCGGGTTTTTCCAGTTTCCATTTTTCTTGGATCACTTGATGAGTTTCTTTGCCAGGAAGAGTTCGGCGTTGAGGATGGAGCATCCTGCTCCACCGCGGATCAGGTTATGGCCTAGGGCCATGTACTTGACGCCGTTCAACGCGGGGTCTCGGCGGACTCGTCCGACTGTTACTGTCATTCCGTTTCCCTCATCTACGTCGAGTCTTGTCTGGGGACGATTCTCTTCGTCCCGGACGATAACCGGGTGTTCGGGTGCTGAGGGGAGTTTGAGTTGTTGGGGAGCTCCCTCGAACTCCCTCATCGTTCTTATGATCTCGTTGGGTGTTGCTGATGATCGCGTTTTGGCGAAGACTGCTTCCATGTGTCCTTGGAGTGTTGGGACTCTGTTGCAGCTCGCCGAGACAATTATCCCTGCGGGTTTCAATAGTGTCCCGAGTATCTTGTTGGTTTCATGTTCGACTTTTTCCTCTTCGTTTCGGATGAAGGGGATGACGTTCTGCATGATGTCCAGCGACGCAACCCCAGGGTAGCCTGCGCCTGACACGGCTTGCATTGATGATACGACTACGGTTTCGAGGCCGAACTTGTCTTGGAGGGGTTTGAGAGAGAGCGTTAGGATGGCGGTTGTACAGTTCGGGTTGGAGACGATGAAACCGTCTGTCTTCATCCGTCTCTTCTGCTCTTCCACCATCTCAGCATGCTCGGGGTTTACTTCCGGGTTCAGTAGCGGGACGTACGTGTCCATTCTATGCGACGAGGCGTTGGAGAATACTGGCATTCCCGCTTTGGCGAAATCCTCCTCTACTGGTCCTGCGACTTCAGGGGGCAGAGCTGAGAAGGCTATGTCGGGGTCGTCTAGGGCTTGTGGCTTGGGTTCTGTTAGTACGAGTTCTCCTACCTGATTGGGTAGGTTTGCTTCTGTTCTTGATCCGATCGAGGATGCGTATTCTTTGCCTACACTCTTGTCTGATGCCGCGACTGCGCTTACCTCGAACCATGGGTGGTGGGCAAGTAGCTGGACGAATTTCTGACCCATCATTCCGGTCGCGCCGAGGACGGCTACCTTTCTCTTCTTCACCATTCTAGTTGTTCTCCAGAGAGCTTCTGATCAACTTACCCGCCTGTTTCCTGACCTTCCAATCTACTAGGACTAGGACAGAGGATGTTATAGTGAGGACGCCGAACATGTTGATGTTACTTGAGCGAAGGGCATCGCTGATTCTCGCGACGAGTCCGGGTGTTTCCTCGAGGCCAACTCCTTTGATTGTGATGAGGGCCATTCCCATCCTTGCTGCAATCGCAAGACCGTGAGGGTCCTTAGCGACTATATCATGGAGTCTGGATATTTGCCGTCGTAAGCTTTGCGTCTGGCTAAGGTAGAGTATCGCGCTATCCCTGTCCTGTGAGATGGCGACCAGATTCGTTCTAATGATCGCTGTGACTTTCCGCATGAGTTCGGGATTCTGGGGTAGGTCTCTTCCTACCAGGGTGATGGAGGCGACTGGGTCTGGATTGTGGATTCCTACTTCCAGTTCGGGCGGGGGTCCGCCTGTGATCTGTGTTCCATGTGCGTCGAGTCTTCCTGCTGCGTTGGGTACGACCCGGATGTTGATCGCTGGGTCTTTGTATCGTAGCGCTTTTCGATGGATGAATTTTGTTCCGCTGTCGGCGATTCCGATCAATGTTTTCATCTCGATGGTTCTGAGAACGTGCGCTCCACCGACTATGTCGGGGTCGCCTGTGAGGATTCCTGGAGCGCTGGTTACTAGGACAACCTCGTCTCCTCCGAGTGCGGTGGCAATGAGGAGTGCGGTGGTGTCGCTTCCTCCGCGTCCCAGGGTGCTAATCCTTCCGTCTCTAGTCCGGCCTATGAAGCCACCGATGACCGGGACGATTCCGTCTTCTACGACTGGTTTTACATATTTTTGTATTCGTTGAATGCTCGCTGTTCTCAACGGGTTTGCGTTTGAAAAGTCACGGTCCGTTATGATTGGCCAGTCTCGATCTGAAGGGTCGAAGTAGCGGGCCTGTATCCCGCGTGATTTCAGTGATGCTGCAAAGATCCTGGCGCTGGTTCTCTCGCCCATCGCGAGAATATCGTCTCTATCGGTTTCTACTATTCCCGCGCCATGGTTTGTGAGGTCGAGAAGCTCGTCAGTGGTTCTTCCGACGGCGCTGACCACTACGACGAGTCTGTTTCCTTTGGAGTATTCCCTTGCGACCGATTCTGCTGCCAGATTGATTTTTTTCCCGTTCGATAGACTGGACCCGCCGAATTTCGCGATAATCAGGCGGCGGCGTTGACGCCTTCGAAGAGACTTGTTCGGTCGGTATCTTATCTTGGTCGCTAATGTTAGAGTCTGATTCTGGTGCTTAGACCTGGATGAGGGTCTCGGGAGCGGGCTTATGCCAGTAAAGATGACCACCCATCCCCGTTCACACCAGAGATATCTTTCAGTTGTCCCGCCCGCTTATTTAGCGTTATGGAATGAGGTTCTTCGATCCCTTCTCCATCCTTAGGGGAAAGGACGCGGGTGGGAACTGGACCTAGAGCAGGCTATCGTAGAGATAATCTAGCTTGCTCCGATTATCATCAGGATTAGGGCGACTCCGAGGAGGGCGACTCCTAGTCGTCCGGCCATTCCCATCCTCCGTTGCAACCTCGCGATTTGCGCCAATGTTGGGTCTTGAGCGGCTTGTTGTGCTTGTGGTTTGGGACCTTGTTTTACGAGTGATATGAGTTTCCGGCCTGAGGGAACTAGGATTCCAAGTGCAATTATGAGGACGATAAGGCCGAGCAGGGCGCCTGCTTGAATGTAGACGAGTCCAGGGAAACTTGAGGCGGGAGAAGTTGCGAAGTAGTACCCGTAGAGAATGAGTCCGGCTATTATTGCGAGTATTGAGCTTCCGGTGATGAAGCTGAGGTATCTTGGCAGCGCGGACAGGATGAATTCAGCTCTGGAAGCCGGAGACATTTTCGAGAGCGAGGGAATGATGACGGAGACGAAGAGTGCGGCTCCTCCCATCCAAGCAACTATTGCTCCAATGTGGAGGATTAGGAGAACGAGGAATAGTGCTTCCGCCATATGCTCGAACCAGTTCGAGGTTGACGGTTCTGATTATTATGGTGTACTATTCCGTTCTCGACTCTACCCTTTTCCGTAGAAAACATAGAATAGCGAGAATTGCTGAATCAGAAATTGGAATCGCTATGAGAAATTAGGTCCTAAAAATCGCTCTTTGAAACCCGTTACGAAACGACCTCTGAAACTGGCTCCTGAAATCGCTCTTGAAAACGGTCTGAAATCACATCTTAACAAGCAACCGCGATTTTTCGGGCACCCCCGGGGGCCTACTCGAGTCTCGCGCCGCCCCTCACGCTCCGTTCAAGAACTCTTAATGCCAACCCAACCGACTATTTCATTTATCCTTGTGTGGAATATTCGGCTGCGTACTCCACGACGGCAAAGAAGCCGCCCCGCTCATCCACTCAGCCCTCAAAAGGCTAGAATATCGAGGCTACGACTCCGTCGGAGAAGTAACAATCGCAAATGGAACGCTCACAATAAAGAAGGACAGCGGACGACTCGACGAAGTCCACGCCAAATACAACCTCGACCTCCTGCCCGGACCTGTAGGAGTTGGACACACCCGCTGGGCAACACACGGCCGCCCGGTCAAGGAAAACTCTCACCCGTTGGTTGACTGCAAATCCCGAATCGCTGTCGTGCATAATGGTATCATAGAAAACTATCTGGACCTCAAACGCGAACTCGAAACCAAAGGCCACCGGTTCCTCTCACGAACGGACACTGAGGTCGTCCCGCACATGGTTGAAGAATATCTCAGCCAGGGGCTCAGTCTCGAAGAAGCATTCCGGAAAACCATCAACCGACTAGAAGGAGCCTACTCCATCGTCCTAACAAGTGTCGAGAAACCGAAGACAATTCTGTGCGCCCGCCAAGAAAGCCCCCTAGTCCTCGGACTCGGAGACGGAGAATACTACTGCGGCAGCGACATAGCCGCCTTCCTCCCCCTAACTCGAAAAGCGTTGATCCTTGAGGAAGGAGAAATGGCCGTTCTCGACCCGAACGGGATCAAGATCTTCAAAGCGAAGAACGGGGTGGCAGTAAAACGTGATCCTATCACCATAACATGGGATCCAGAGTCCGCCAAGAAACAGGGCTTTCGACATTTCATGCTCAAGGAGATCCACGAGCAAGTCCATACGATAAGGGACGCGATGAGAACTCACGAGATCTACTATGATCTTCTCGCTAGCAAGCTGATGCAAGCCGATAAGGTGTTCATTGTCGCCTGCGGAACCTCATACCACGCCGGTCTCGTTGGAGGGCAAGCTCTCATGAAACTTGCAGGAATGAACGCGAGGGTCGTGATCGCATCCGAGTTCTCAGACGAAGCCCTCGACCTCGTCGACTCCAAGACAGCAATCCTCGCAGTAAGCCAGTCAGGCGAGACCATGGACACTCTCAACGCGGTCAGAGATGCGAAAGCAAAGGGAGCATCCATTGTTAGCGTAACAAACGTCCTAGGCTCGACGCTGATGCGACTGTCCGACGTATACATTGGACAGAACTCGGGACCCGAGATTGGTGTCGCGGCAACAAAGACGTTCACCTCGCAAGTCACTGTTCTCCTCCGGCTAGCGATCGCGATCGGCAGAAAGAAGGGCGAGGTCTCGTCCAAAGAGATCAGCGAGCTGGAAGATGCCCTTCACCGAACCCCTGCCCTGATCCAGAACCTGCTCAATACAAAGGTGGAGGATGTGAAGAAGATTGCCGAGAGCTGGAGCGGTGCATCGAGCATTTGTTTTCTCGGGAGAGGAATCAACGTGCCAACATCCTTGGAAGGACGATTGAAACTGCTAGAGCTTAGTTACATTCCAGCGATGGCGTACCCTGCGGGCGAGAGCAAGCACGGCTTCATCGCGCTCATCGAAGAAGGATTCCCAGTTGTATTTGTTGCTCCGAAGGACGAGACGCACAAGAAAATTATCGGTAACATCATGGAGATGAAGGCTCGCGGAGCAAGAATAATCTCGATCATAGAAGAGGGAGACGCGGAGGTCAGAAACCTATCCGACGACGTAATAGAAATACCCGATTCCCTCCCATCGCTCGCTACCCCTATCGCCTATGTCGTTCCGCTACAACTCCTGGCCTACTACCTGTCAGTAATTCTGGGCCATGACCCTGACTATCCCAGAAACCTGGCCAAGAGCGTCACCGTAGAATAGTCACGTCAAGGTCCCCTTGATGGACGCCGCTGAAGAACAGCGAATGCTAGAAGAGAAGGTCGGCAAGGCCTTGGATGAGGCAAGGACCAAGCTCGACATCGCTATGGAACATCTCTCGAAAGGTGGAACTGACTCCGAGAAGAAGGTCTGGCTTGCGGAGGAGGCATCCGAATACAGCAGTCTCCTCTACTCTCTCACCTACGGTCTTGAGGACGAGGATCCCCCTGTACCTGTGAGGAAGAGGAACGCTGAGCCCATTCCCTTGGTCAAGGAATCATCGGAATCCCTACGGCGCGCGACAGGGCTTCGCGGCAAATCACCCCTGGAAGGGTATCGATATCTCAGGACAGCAGTTTACAAGCTTAGACAAGCCCACCACATTCTCGAAAAAGCTGGTAGAAGAGGTGCTAGTCTTTAACTAGGGGCTGGGCGGGCGCAAGCCCTCTCGCAGGCACATCATCATGTTCCGATCAGTGGTATGTCTCGCAGGCGGGGTTGGCGCAGCACGTTTCTTGGACGGGCTTGCGCAAGTCTATCCGCCGGAAAAGGTAACGGCAATCGTCAACACAGGAGACGATCTTGACTACCTCGGCGTCCACATCAGCCCGGACATTGACATTGTGACCTATACGCTCGCAGGAATTGTTGACACGGGAAAAGGATACGGGATTGCAGGGGACACTTACAACTGCATGGCGCAGCTTGAACGATACTCGGCCGAAACTTGGTTCCGGATTGGAGATAGGGATTTCGCGACCCACCTTCTCAGAACCGCGTTTCTCCAGCAAGGGTTCAGTCAATCGGAATTGACCGAGAAAATTCGAATGTTCCTAGGCGTCAAACTCAGAATCCTGCCCATGACTGACCAGATGGTGGCCACGAAGATCAAGACTTCTGCTGGACTCTTGGATTTCCAGGAGTATTTTGTCAAGAGAAAATTCGAGGATAACGTGGAAGACGTAAGCTACGAGGGAGCAAGCATAGCGACGCCCGCTCCAGGCGTTGTAGAATCCATAGAGAAATCAGAGGTAATCATCCTCTGCCCCAGTAACCCTATCCTTAGCATCGGACCAATCCTCGCGATACCAGGAATTCGCAACGCTCTTGCGAAGACCAAGGGCCGGATTCTCGGTATCAGTCCAATAGTGGGGGGAAGATCGATAAAGGGTCCACTAGATCGTATCATGCGCCATTTGGGGCTGGAGGTCTCTCCCCTCGGAGTTGCCCAGCTCTACAAGGGACTCCTGAGAGGCTTCGTTATCGATGATGTTGACAGAGCAGTTGCCTCCAAGATTAACGGCCTTGGAATGAAGGTCGCCTCAACCCAGACGATCATGGACTCATCGGCAGCGAGAGTCCGGTTGGCAGAAGATACCTTGAAGCTGGCGGAGACTCTTTGACAAGAGACTTCGCAATCATCCCTGTCAAAGGACTGCTCGATAGCAAGAGCAGGCTTTCCCGCTCACTGGGACCACAAGACAAGAAAAAACTCATCATTGCTTTGTTGGAAGACGTGCTGAGCGCGGTCAAGGGATCTGAACTCTTCAACCGGGTCCTAGTTATTTCTCCTGACCCAAATGTTGCGGAAGAGGCCAGCCTACCCCATGGGTCATTTCTCCACCAGGAAGGACAAGGGCTCAACGCCGGTGTACGACAGTCAACGCACTTCGCTCTCGGTGAGAAGGCGTCCTCGGTGGCCGTAATTCTTGCAGACATTCCCCTCGTGGAGCCGAGAGACCTGAAAGAATTGTACTCGTTGGGAGTTACGATACCGAGGGTCGTCCTCTCCCCATCGTTAAAGGCAGGGACTAACGTTATGGTGCGAGAACCTCCCAACACTATCGGCTCATCATATGGAAGATGGAGTTTCAGCACCCACCTTCGAGCGGCTCAGAAGACAGGTGGCGCTGTTTATTCAATCTCGAATCCCCGCTTGTCTTTCGACGTCGATACTCCTGAGGACTTGACCACGGTGAGGAGACGGGACCCTCAGGGAAGGACACATACTGCTCGATGTCTTCAGGAAATGACGCCTCACGTCATGACGCGAAGCTCCAGGTAGAGCGGGTTAGAAGTGCAACTCAATTATGAGTAGAAACTCTTTTATGAGTAGAACTTAGCCGGCGACTCATGACGGTCCAGAGGACCAATGTTTCGAGAACCAACTCACTCTCGGGAGCGGCTGTGTTTGGAGCTCTCGCAGCGGTAATTGCCTTCCTCATTCAGATACCGTATCCCGTGCCAGGCTTTACGTTTCTTCAACTCGACCTCGCGGAGATAGTAGACGTTCTTGCCTTTCTCTTGTTTGGCCCTGCTGTCGGGTTGCTCACGACTTTTATCCATTACTTGGTTCTCAACTTCCTGCCAACGGCGTCACCCGTATTCGGACCCCTGCTCAAGCTATTCGGCGTAACCAGTATGCTCCTAGGAATGTGGCTGGGATACGGAGCTTACTCTCGAATTCTCAAACGGAAAGGAGGGGTGATAACTGGATTAGGCATTATGTTAGGAACGGGCGCTGTCCTTCGGGCAATCATATTGACTCCAATCAACTACCTCTTTCTGATTTTCGTCTTTGCACCCAATATGGTTTTCTCGACATCATTCCTGAGTTTCTATTTCGGTGGACTCGCAATATACAATGTCATTCAAACTGTGCTAGCCACGGTCGTACCGTTCATTGTCGTAAAGGCACTTTCAAGAGCCGCGCCCAATTTGGAAGTCAGAACCTGGTTCACCAGGATGAAGCCGTCAAGGGCCGCACAAACTCAGAAGACCCCGTAAACTCGCCCTATCGCCTAGCCTCGACGTGGCTAAGTTTCTTGCGCTCTAGCACTAGTTGAACAGCCCTAGCGGCGTTGGTTCGCCTTCGATCAATGATATCTTCCTCTCCAGGTCCAGTTCCGATCAAAGTAACTGGGACTCCCGTCTCTCGCTCGATCCTGGAAATGAACTCTCTCGCTTCTCCGTCGAGATCATCCCCTCGCCTAGCTCCTTTGGCGCTAGGGAATAGCACATCGAGCTTGGTCAACGCGATCTGAGTTGCACCATTGAGTTGAACTGCCCTTTTTGCTAGCTTGAAATCGAAAGGTGCAGCCCTTCTCTCCCGCCCGGTAACAGTTCCAAACTCTGTCCATCCACGGCGTGCAACTTCATCACGCTTGAGTTGTCCTTCGAGGGGTCCTTCACCCACTCGCGTAACGTATGCCTTGAAAATGACTATGACATCGTCAACTTGGGTGGGGCCGACCCCGACATCGGCGCAGGCCGCCGAAGCTGTCGTGTCCTTGGACGTTACGTAAGGGTAGGTTCCATGATAGAGACTGAGAAAGGTGCCCTGGGTCCCCTCAATCATGATCTTTTTGTTCTCTAAAAGCGCTTCTTGGACTTCTCCGACAGTATCGCCCACGTAAGGTTTGAGGCTTGGAATCTGTTGAGCCAATTTCGTCATTCTCAAAGCTCTCTCTGCGTTACACGCTCCGACTCCGCTCTTAGTGGAGCCAACTTTCTTTGACAGATGGTCTGATCGTGATTCCTGCTCTTTGTGGCGCGGTTCAACGATGGCGCACTGATTGTCAACTTCGATCCTGCGTTCGGAATCGGTTTTCCGGAGTTCGTCGAGTAGGACGGTCGGGTCGACGGGGACCCCGGGTCCAATGAGGAGGCGCGTCGAGGGGTTGACGAAGCCGCTTGGGATGAGTCTGAGGGAGTATTGGACTCCGCCGTGGATCACCGTATGGCCGGCATTGGGTCCGTTCCCTCCTCTGACGCATATGTCGGGTTTGTCCTTCATCGCTAGGTAAGCGGCTATCTTCCCCTTCCCTTCGTCTCCGAAGAATCCGCCAACAATAACCGTGCAGGGCAAGTGGTATCCAAACAGCGATAAACCAGCAGAGAATAAGACTTTTGAAATGATACTCCGAAAACTAATTCTGATCTAGCTTCGGTCTCAGAATCCTGTCGAATCCGGGCCGCAAGATGAGGAAAAAGGTCTTGGTTCAATAATCGTAGAGTCGTCACAGTAGGTCTTGGAACTGGTTTGAAAAACGGAGGAAAGTGTGGCGGTAAAGGCCACACATTGGTCCGGACTAAGGGTCGTGAGAGTGTTCGTAGCCGGGGACTGGGTGCGGTAGGTAGGGAAATACTGACAGGAACGGTGTAGTGTTGGGTGGCTGGACAGGATTACCTGCAGGGATGCCTTGGGTTACCAGGCTCACCGCACCATCTGTCGTGAAGCTCTTGTCCACAAGTGGCAGAGTCGCTCCGGCTATCGCCTTAATTTCGATATCCACGACATCGTCCAGTACTCTTCGTCCGTTAGGAAATCCCGCTGGGTCTCCACCTACGAGTCCTAGTCGGTTGGGGTTGGTGGTGTTCGGAGAGATTGCAAGGTTGAGGCGGAGATAGTCCGCCTGGACGGGCCCGGTGAAGTTTTGGAACCCTGGAATTATGCCCAGCGGTATTCCTGTCAACAGTATGGCGATGAGGTCTGCGCGCGATTCAGTTACCGCTGCTAGGTTAGGGAAGACCCCTGGGTAGAGTACTGGAAGTAGCTTCTGAAGCTCGGGTGTCTGGTAGTACCGAAGGAACTGGGAGTCGAACCTAGGAAGCGAGGTGTTCCAGAAGTCTTTCTTTCCTAACGGAATTATTACTTCATTGATTAACGGCATTCCCAATCGCGAAACTTGAGTGAAAGGTCCGGTCACCACTCCGTCAGATTCTTTGTCGCCTGATTGCCTACTGTCCCCGTCGGTTGGAAGGATTGCAGCTCTTCGTCTACTGGCTGATGCCCAGATTCCGATCGTTGAATTTTTTCCTAACGGATCAGTGGGGTTAGATCCATCCGATGTCAGTTTGCTCTTGGCGACTTGTATCGCGATAGAATGAACGCTGAACCCTTTCGTCGCGTCGACGCCCGGAGCCGCAGGAGTAGGTACGACGTGGAAATTCTGTACCGATCTGAGAGCCCCAAGGTCGAATATCGATCCCAGATCTACGAAGAACGCTTCGTCTCTCTGACCAGCGAACACGGTCGAGCCATCGCTCAACGTATTGATGGCTGCGTTCGCTAGGTCTGTATACTTTGGTGTTGATCGTGGTCCAATGTTGACTGGTGGGGTTGGGAGGTCGCGGCCTAGAATCGTGGATACGCCTGTCCTCCGGGGTCCGACTACCTTTGTGACTGAGTAGAACTGTTTTACATTCCACGAGGAGTCGGTGAGAGAGCCGATAGGTCCAGTGTTGTAGAGGAAAGTATCGGGGTTTCCAATCTTTGTCTTGAATCTGAACTGGTAGGTTACGTTTTCTATTCCGTCACCATTGTTGTCTATCACTATCTCATAGAGTACGTCGTCCCCGAAGGCGTTGAAGTTAGGGCCGCCGGCAGGCTCCTCCAAGGGAATGTAGTTAGCTAGAATGGTTGCCGTGTCAGGCTTGTCGGGACTAACAAAGCCGTAGAGGTCAGTATTGTCAGCGACCGGGTCCTTCGAAATCTTGGGAGCTTCTCTGTGGGATGTCAAAGTCTAGTTCCCTGCCCGTAGCTTATCCGCGATCTGAGCGGCCAATCCTGCATCCTTCACCTTTACGGAAACCTGCCCATTCATGACTGTTAACTGATCACCACTTACAGACGCGACAATAGGCTCTGCACTATCGTTCGCCGCGGGTGTTTTCGGTTGCTCTGCAGGGAGCGGGATCTTGCCCATGAGAGCTGTGGCGCCTGCGGCCACCGCGGCAGCTCCGACACCGTATTTCAAGAAGTTTCTTCGGGATATCTTGTTGCCTGAGTTCTGTTCAGACTCAAGTTTCTCGTCGGTCTTCTTATTCTCTTTCAAGAGGATTTCTGGCTGAAGTGGCTCAGATCGGTTCTTAACGGTTTTTCCAAATCTCCCCGGAATCCGACCCATATTCTACCTAGAGATAGCTACAGAGGGCTGCTTACGAAGAATCGGTAGCGAAGCCGTCTAAGGTCGTGAGAAGTCCTGTTCAGGCTCTATTTCCAGGTCACTCGTAGTAGATTTGCCAGAGCGAGGGCTTCCCCGACATTCACTAGCAGCATGTAAGTTGCGGCTTGATCCACAAGCGTGCCGGCAGAACTCACATTTTCGAATAGAAAGAGCCAGAATACGAGGATTGCCAGATTTAGTACTACGAAAAAGGTTCCGAAGAGAACGAGACCCATTGTAAAGGAAGATTTGACCTTTCTGTATGTCCCGAGGTAAATTGCGAGCAACGCAAGTGTCATGGCTATATTCGCAAAAGCTACTATTGCGCTAGCCCACAAAGCAAAACCCAAGCTCAGTCACTCTGCTCCGGCTTTGTTTCGTTTATCTTTCTTCTTCCAATTTTACTCCAAATCTCGTCGAGGATTGGAAGCGCTTCTTCCATTTTGGGCGTAAGAAAGAGAACCGCACCGTACGTTCCTTTGTCCGAGGGTACGATTAGGCCGTTCTCCACTAGAACCCTAACGTGGTGTTGGATGGTTTTGTAATCTACACGGAGAATCTGCGCAAGCTGATTGGCGTTGCTGGGACGATTCTGAATAGCCCTGATGATCTCAGCCCTGCTGGGTCCTCCGCGGGTTCCAGCAAACAGATACCAAAGGAGTCGTTTGAGGTACTTCTCGCCATAGAGCGATGCCCTGGGATCCTCCCTTGCCGTCGTCCTCAGGAACGGAATTTTACGAAAGAGTTGACTGAGTTCAGGAATCAGGGGCAACTTTTGCGCTATCACATGAATCGTCTACAGATTATTGGGCGAGCCAGTTCAATTTTCTCTGTTGCTCGCGTTATAATATTTCTTCGAATCCTTTAACGATGATTCGCGCTTATCACGACAATCCCCCTCACTTCTCGCAAGAGCATGGTTGAAGGAAACTCCGAAAGATGGGATTCGGGCGGACAGCATCCTATTATCAGCCCGCCCGATGTCGTTCGTCATTGCGTTGGCTGAGAACGCTCAGTCCGCATGTTTGTGCGGAAATTCATCATCTTTCTCGCCAGTCGTCTCCGGCATTATTAACGCATACTAGAGTCTCGACTTTCCGCATCGGGCGCAAAAAACTCCTGCTGGGTCAAAGGGCCCGCCGCAGTACTTGCATTCGGGGTCTTTCGTTTCCTCCTTCTCCTCCATCGGTGGAAGATGTCTCTCGTATCTTCGGGCAATGAATAATGAACCTTCTAGAAGGAGTATTATTGGTAGGAAGAGCGCCAAATCGGCTATTGGTCCCCCATCAGGGGTAATGACCGCGGTCAGAATGTACGTTCCTACCCAGAGATACAGTCTTCTCTTGGTGATGCTGGCTGTTCTGATAATGCCGAATCTTACCAGGAGAACGATGAAAACTGGGAGGGTGAAGGCAAAGCCGGTTGTCAGGATAGTGAAGAAAACTAAAGCGTAGAAGTCCTCGATATTGACGAGCGGTGCGGCACCTGTGTAGGGTAGGAAGATTAGGGTGCCTAGCACTATGAATGGGAGTAGAATTAGAAAGGCGAAGATAGCTCCCGCAATGAAGAGGAGAGTAAACGCTGATACGAACGGATAGACTGACCGTCTCTCGCTCGGTCTAAGAGCCGGGTCGATGAACCTGTATACTTCGTAGGCCAGAACAGGAATGCTCACGATGAAACCGAAGACTACGGATGCGACTACGTAAATCTCGATAGGACCGGTAAAGCTGCCAGCGATAAGTTGTACGTTTGACGGGAGTAGCCGCGCCTTAATGTAAAGTATGATAACTGAAACTAGAGGTTTGTAGAAGGAGAGCGGGTCCTTTAGGAGGGATGCGTCGGCTGGGAGAACCATGAACAGTATTGTGGCAATTATGAAGGTGTAGATCCAAGCACGCAGCAGCTTTGCTAGCTCGTTTACATGTTCCCATATTGGGAGGAGCTTTTCCGCTCCGCCTTTCTGACCCAAGTGCTGGCGCTATCCTCGGCCAGCCTTCGCCAGAATTTCCTCTCTTATCTGACTGGGAGACTTTCCTTGGGTCCAGATTCCGAGCTTGCGGGCTGTTTCTGAAAGAAATTCGTCAGCCTCACCAACCACTATGTTGTCTTGCTTACCCTTCCTGAACTCGGCGACCACTTGTCCGAAGGACCGAGCAAGATCCGTAACTGCTCTTGGTCTGAGAAGGAATACTAGCAGAATAATTGCGCCGACTACTATCCACTCGAAGCCGGCGATCGCCATCTAACGGCCCCTACTTGTTCTGGGCGGCCTTGACTATTGCGTCTGATATTTCTTGACGCGTTTTTCCTTGTGTGTTAATGTTGAGTTTATGGGCGGTTTCGATCAATGGGTCGGAAACGGCACTCTCGATCCGGGGTACTGAGCTTGGGGATGGGTTGGTAAGACCCCTGGAGGCCTCTTCGAATTCCTTCCTCGCCCGTCCTAGAGAACGCGCAAGTTCGGGAATCTTGCCGGGTCCCCAGACGAAGATGGCGATAACGATTATTCCTATGACTACCCACTCGTATCCCACTATTGCCATAACGATTTCCTACTTACGAGCGTGGCCGTTCCAAGCTTTAACTTTTTACCAAGATTGGCTCTGGTACCGTATCTTCGGTCGCCTCTCGGACTTATACCTAGGATTCTTGCTCTTGTCGTTTATTGTGTTGGCTGTCAAGTCTGTCTGGCAATACTATGTTCCCGTAGACGATGTTCTTCGTTTGCTGGACGTGTTCAGACGAATGGTTAATGATTCGATACGGATCGGTCTGTTGAACAATGCATCTTCGCTGAGAAAGCTTTCACTCCTCTCCTACAACCAGCTCGCCCGCTACGATTCTCCTAGCTACTACAAGCTCTGAGCAATAAGCAGAGCAGCAGGAATACTAGCGGCTAGGAACAAGTCTGTCAGGAGAGGGTATCCTACCAGGACTCCGTATGCTGTCAGACAGCAGCTCTCCTGCTACGGATTCAAAATAGAGAGTGGATATTTACTCATTCCTGTATCGAGGGGGAAACGTTTCAGGATACCCTTGACCAAGCATACGTCAGAGGTCATATCTCAACAGGGAGCCAAGGTTCGCTCCTTCACCCTCACGCGGAACAGACTGAGCCTCTGTATCGCCCGAGATCCTCCCATAATTGAATGCGTCTCCACTGTGGGTGTTGACCGTAATCTTCGTAATCTAACGGTTGGAACCGACCAGGAGACCCATCGGTATGATCTCTCGAGGAGCGTGAGAATAGCAAACACCACTGTACGTATTATCGCCTCTTTCACAAGGGACGATGCAAGAACAAGAACAACGATAGCGTCCAAGTACGGACAACGAAGAACGACTAGGACTAGCCACCTGCTCCATTAATGCTACAAAGACGATTGTCGCCCTAGCAATCCAACGGAAAACAGCAATAGTTCTTGAGAACATTGAGGGCATCCGATCCCTCCATCGTAAGGGTAATGGTCAGGGTAAAAGGTATCGTGGTAGGATGAATAGCTGGAGTTTCGGTAGGCTCAACATCAGATAGAGTACAAGGCTCGATGGGTCGGTCTACCGGTTATTCGTTTGTCTAGGCGTGAGACCAGAGGTTCCAGTGTGTCTTGTCCGAGATGCGGGGAGAGACTCCAATCGGACAAACGACTAGAACGCAAGCTCTGGTGTGGTAACTGTCGAGTAGTAATGGATCGGGACCAGGTGGCGACTGTTAACCTGGCTCGGCGGGGACGGGTGAGGTTCGCACGTTCCCGGCCTCCCATATTACTAGAGGCGCAAGGCAGGGCAGTTGAAGCAGTGAAGGGGAACCCGACGCCTATGGTAATCCCCGGAGTCGATGCTCCGAAGCTAACTCAACCAACGATGAGTTAGCAGAACCTCATGATTCATACCAGAACTTCACTCATACTGGGAAACCTTATTCTTCGCTCGAAGCGGGCTCTTTCAAGGTTACTGAAAACTGAGGATAGTCGTCTGCGTGCGCCGGGTCCCGGATACGGCAACGCGTATCAAGATTTCCCCCGATGGGAAGTCAGTTGTCACAAGCGATACGGAGTTCGTAATCAACCCATATGAGGAATATGCGCTAGAACAGGGTGTCCAGCTAAAGGAGAAGCATGGCGGAGAAGTCACCGTTCTTACGCTTGGACCCGAGAAGTCAACTAGCGTAATTCTCAAAGCTCTGGCGCTTGGCGCAGACAAGGGTATTCATCTAAAGACCGAAAATTTCCCAGATGACCCTAGCGCGATAGCTAGGGCGATTGCGGCAGAATTGAAGACTGCCGAATTCGACGTTTTATTGTTCGGCAAAAAGGGTGTTGACGACGACAACCAACAAGTAGGACCGATGGTAGCTGAGCTTCTTGGAATCCCATGTGTCACTCAAATTGTCAAACTCGACATTTCCGCTGGGAAAGCCTTGGCTCATCGAGAGGTTGAAGGAGGAATAATCGTTGTCGAAGCTACCCTTCCGTCGGCGTTTACCGCCGAGAAAGACCTGACGGTTCCCCGATATGCGTCCCTTCGAGAATTGGTCGCCGCTCGGAAGAAACCTATTCTCGTAAAGGAGCCTCAACAGTTTCCGGGCGCGTTAGAGATTGTCTCGGTCCAATACCCTCCTCCTAGACCCCCGGGCAGAGTTCTAGGGAAGGGCGTTGAAGCAGTTCCGTTATTGGTCAAGGTTCTCCACGAAGAGGCTAAAGTGATCTAGCAGAATGCACGGCCCGATACTTGTCTTCGCGGAGTCCTCGGGGAGCGAATTCAGAAAATCGGCATTCGAATCTGTAACGGAAGCCCGACGGTTAGCTGACCTATCAAAAACCGAGGTTCACGCCCTATCGATAGGTCATGGGGTAAAGGCTCAGTCAAGTTCTCTCGGCAAGTTCGGCGCAGACAAAGTTTCGATTGCCGACGATGAGTCGTTGAAGCTCTTCCACCCAGATCTCTTTCGACAAATCGCTCTCGACTTGGCGAAGAAGATCAACCCCAGCGTCATTCTTCTCCCAGCTACTTCGACCGGCAAGGACCTAGCGCCACGTCTCGCAATCCATCTCAACACCGTCGTCGCAACAGAATGCACTGATCTGGAAGTCAGTGCCAATGATCTCATTGCGACCCGCCCTGCCTATGCAGGCAAAGTGTTGCTGAAAGTCAAAATAAGGGGAACCCCCAAGATTGCAACTCTTAGGCCGAATGTGTTCACCGCCAAGGAGAGAGTTCCCGCAACGAGCCCGTCGGTCGAGTCTCTATCATTCGAGAAGCCATCCACTAGGATGAGGGTGAAGGAATTCGTCACATCGGCGGCAAAAAAACAAGACCTCACTGAGGCAAGAGTCATCGTATCAGGGGGAAGAGGAATGGGCGGACCTGAGAACTACAAGATTCTCGAGGAGCTCGCTAGTGTCATGGGCGGTGTTGTCGGAGCATCGAGAGCTTCAGTCGATGCAGGTTGGAGGCCACACTCGGACCAGGTTGGACAGACGGGTAGAACCGTCTCCCCAACATTGTACATCGCCTGCGGCATCTCTGGAGCCATTCAACATAGAGTTGGCATGATAAACTCGAAGGTGATAGTCGCGATCAATAGAGATCCTGAGGCGCCCATTTTCGGATTCGCGGACTACGGGATCGTGGGGGATGTTTTCGAGGTCGTCCCGGCTCTCACTCGGGAGATGCGAAGGTATTACGGGAAGAGCTGAACTAGGTTTGTCAGATGTCCTCGAGCTTTGTCTTTAGGAATTTTGCAAGTTCTTGGCTTAGTGGGCTTCGAGAGACGTCAATTACCGGCATCTCAATGTTTCCCGACTTCACATTGTGGACAAATTCTGCCATGGGAGCGTAGCTTATGGAAGCTATGTAGAGTTCTCCGCGGGCATATTCCTCCGGCATGTCCGAGGGCGGGATTGGCTGTGATACAAACACCATATTCTCAGCCCATGTTAGTAAAACAGGTTGTCCCATCTTCATGATGAACGACAACGCATTCACGAGTTGTTGTGGATTATCGTACTTGACGAGCTCTCGGACGACGATCCGTTTCAGCGGCTCGTGAGCTATTTCGACCATTTGGCTGCTCATTTTTGCACTCCTGACCGCGAAGGCGGTAGGTTGTTGGTTAAGAGGGTTTCCAGGCTCAGCCTAGCTTGAAACTTACTCCCCTCCCGCCTGAGGGGTACTTCCAACTTATGGCTTTGGCTCCAATCTTATGACAAACGATCAGGCAAGCCCCTGTTTCCATGCAGCCTTCAGTGTTGTAGTTCAGCTGGTCTTGCCAGGTGTATACTTGAGCTGGGCAGATGTAGAGGCATGGCTTCTTTTCGCATCGCTGGCAGAGCTTCGTGTCAACTACGATGAATGGTTCCGGGTCTTTGATGAAGCTCACCAGAGCCAAGCGTTTGTCAAGACTCATTTCTTCTTGGTTCTCAGACATCTCTAGAACGTCCTCGCTCCAGCAAGAAGGTCGCGGATTAAGCTGATTGTGGAAACCTTACCTTTCGTCTGAGCTCTCAGTTCTTTGTAGATTTTTCGCTTTTCGTTTCCATCAACCCGATAGATTGCCTCAGCAGCATTGCAAACTAGCTCCGGGTAGACGTTGTAGAGCCTGTTGTTGCGAAGATATCTCGGCACTCTGCTGAAAGTGTACATGTCTTTGAGTGCCGGCTCCTCTCTCAGCTTCCGCTCGTAGGCTCGGAGCGATTGCGCTGAATAGTCCTTCCTCTTGCGGGCCTCAAGTATTGTTTGGGCTGCAGCAACGCCTGAGACAATTGCCATGTCGACGCCTCTGAACGTGTAGCCATTATTGAGGAGGTGTCCTGCTGCGTCTCCCGCTACGAGCATGCCACCTGTGTAGGGTCTGGTCAACATCTTAGGTCCCGCTTCAGGGATCATATGAGCGTCATACTCGATTGTCTTCCCGTCCCTCAAGAACCGCCGGACCTTCCGGAGGTTTCGTAGTCTATCCATTAACGTGTGGGATGAGACTGCTTTCGTTGACGTATCATCAGCCCCGACGACCATTCCCAAAGCTAAGCTGTCTTTGTTCGTGTAAAGGAAGCCTCCGCCTCGCAATCCGCCCGAGCATTCTCCGACGAAGACGTGGGCGGCTCCCTCTTCCGGATCAAGGCCAAAGCGTTCCTCGATCTTGTCAGCCGGTAATTCAATGACGTCCTTCATACCCATCGATACCTCTTCAGGTTCGAGCATGGTGGCGAGTCCAGCTTTGCGGGCGAGGCTTGTTGTGGTTCCATCACATGCGATCACGACATCGGTTGGAATCTTGTCCTGTCCCGCGATTATTCCCTTGACATTTCCACCTTCGACCATGAGGTCGTCTACCCTTGAATCCGTAATCAGAGATGCTCCGGCTTTCTCGGCCTGTTCAGCCAACCATTTGTCGAACTTTGCTCGGACGGCAGTAAAGCTTCCTTTCGGGTCTTTCGATTCGTATTCGATGCTAAACGAACTTTCCGCCGTCATGAAGGTAATTCCCTCTTTTCTTATGAAACGCTCTACCGGCGCGTCTCTCCATTGGTCTTCAAGGAGACGTTTGAGGGCATAGCTGTAGATGCGTCCGCCAAAGACGTTCTTCGAACCGGGAAATGTTCCACGTTCAACGAGTAGAACCTGGACCCCTTCTCGAGCGAGGGTGAGTGCGGCCGCGCTTCCGGCCGGACCCGCTCCGACCACTGCGACTTCGAATCCTTCTAGTGACAACTCTGTCTCCCTTTGGGACCAGGTCTCGGGGTTTATCGGGTTTAGGGCATGGCCATGGCCATGGTCAGCGTTGGTTGTTGTTTGGCGTAGCTTCGGTCATCTCTAACCGTTATGTTCGCGATACGGCTCTTTGCACTGTTAGGCGGGTCGTCGTATGAGCTTGTCACCATGGGATGAGGGGATCTCTGCTTCAACACCTGCTCGATCAAGTCCCAACCCTTCGCAGATAGAGCGTTAGCGCGGCAGGCTGTCATTCTCTTTTGTCTCCCCACTTTCCCATCTCTGTTTCAATATCTTCTCAATCAAATCCACAGCCCGTTTGATCTGCCTCTGCATCGCCATTGGATCATAGCCGACAGGCGGCTTGCTGTCCAGGTATCGTCTGTACATGTCAAAATCCAGGAATTTCTTGCTCGTCTCAAAGATCGCCATGAGGGCGGGAGAGTCCATCTTGTCAAGATCATCGCGCCTGCAATGATAGAACCCATTGTCCCTCACGAAGGTTATTTTCTCATTGCCGACAGAATCATTATAGACGTCCTCCCAAAGGTTCCTGTCGACTTCGTTCTCCTCTGTTTTCCCGGAAGCTATCTTTGACTCGAATTCGCGATAAAGTTGAGTTGCTTCCTGCTCCGAAACCTCAAGCGCTTTGGATACCTGTTCGAGGCTAAGACCCTTCTTCATCAGATAGTAACATGCTTCCTGTAGATACTGAGACGAATCCTGGTCTTCTTTCTCAACATTCAAGGGGCGATGTTCTCTCCAAGAACTCGAAGGAGTATCAGGCACTCGTGGCTAGTTATGATCTTCTCTAACGACTCGTGTACGATCTTTGCCTGAACTTCGAGCCCCCAAGTCCACTGCTGGGATACCTATTACTCGGCATCTACCGAGAAGCTTTCTGTCGAGACTGACTATGATGTATTGTTCTCCTTCGCAAGATTGACGACCTTATCGTCACTGAGTCCAGGTCTAACCTTAGTTGTCATCCATCCGAGATCTCTAAGGTATTCGTCTAGGCCAAATTGCTGTTCGTCTAGGAGGACTGGAGGGCTCTGCATATTGAGTGGTCTTTCTCTCTTGGATAGGGTAGGCCTCCTAAGAAACCTTACCGGTGGATCCGTTCCTTAGAATATGGCCCCGCTATTTCTTGAAGTATCTTCGGCATTTCCTGCATTGGAAACGGTTCTCTGAGATGTTCTTTAGTGGCACGTTGCAGAAGGGACATGTGTCCAGAACCGCTAGAGTGCCTTCCGATCCCTCTAACACCCGCACCTTGAGAGGGCGTAATCCGTTCCCGATACTCGCTTGTTGTCTTCTCGAGTATGCCATGTAGGAGCCTCCAGCAATGGCCGCGGAAGCCAGTAGCCCAATCGCGACGGGGATGACAACCGAAGAAAATGTGCTGGCCAGGTAGTCTTGCATGAACCTGTTGTGGATGTATTCGTTGTAGAGCCAAGCAGTTAAGAAAATATTGAGAATTGATTGAACCCCTATCGTCAGCGTCTTTCGAGACACTTGGTTCATGCTAGCAAGTCCCATAGAAGAATCAGACTCTCTTACGAATCCAAGAGGTAATCTAGCGTTCTCGAAAATAAGGCTACCCAAAAGTGGGGTGTCCACACGGAACTAGCGTTGGATCTACGCTCTGTGCCAGGCGGGGGTGGGACTATCGATATGCTTCGAAGTCTTGCCCGAGGAGGTTTACCGCGATCTTTTGAACCATAATCTCGTCAGTTCCTTCGTAGATCCGGCACACTCTTGTGTCTACCAAGTGCCTGGGTGCTCTTGTTTCGAAGCTGTAGCCGCTTGACCCGAATATCTGAACTGTTCTATCGGCGGCGTCATATGACGCGTTCGATGCGAAATATTTCGATTGAGCTATGAGTATGTCTGCTCTTTCACGGATCTCCTTGTCTTCTGGTTGTTTGTCGCTGCGTTGTTTGAGCAGTGCCGCTTTGTATACGAGGTTCTTCGCGGCCTCCAGATTCGTTGACATTATTCCTATATGGCGTTGGACGAGTTGGTGTTTTCCGATCGGTTTTCCATGCTGTATTCTCTGCTTTGAATAGTTGACCGCCTCGGTAATGCAGTCTTCAATGACTCCCAAACATCCTGCCGCTACACTGAGTCTGCCGCTCATCAATCCGGAATATGCGACGCTAAGCCCTTTTCCGGGGGGACCGAGTAGATTCTCCTTTGGGACCCTGCAGTTGTCGAGGAAGATCGATCCAGTGTCTGAGGTGGGCATTCCTAGTTTGTGTTTCTGTTGCTGGGCTGAGTAGCCCTCGAAACCTTTCTCGACAATGAACGCGCACATTCCATCATGTTTGCCCTTTGGATAGGCGAATATGACGGAGATGTCAGATATGCTTCCGTTGGATATCCAGGCTTTGCTTCCATTCAGGAGGTAAAATGTTCCCTTGTCTTCAAAGGATGTTCGGAGCGATGAGGGGTCGCTGCCCGCGGTAGGCTCTGTGAGCCCAAAGCACATTACTTTCTCTCCTCTTGTCGCTTGGGGAAGATAGCGCTGTTTCTGATCTTCATTTCCCCATTTTTGCACGGTCATCTGGCCAAGTGAGACGTGGCCTGAGAGAAATGTTCGGACTCCAGTTCCTTCTCGACCGATTCTTTCCAAGGTGAGGGCATATGTTAGAATGTCCGCGCCTTGGCCCTCCCCGTACCGTCTCGATATCGGAAGCCCGAGGAGTTGGGCCTTCTTGAAAGTCGGGACAAGATGATCGTTGAATTTTCCCGCCAAGTACGCTTGGTCTTCTAACGGTCGAAGTTCTCGGCAAGCTCGGTCAACCTCGTCCAGGATAAGTTTCTGCTCGTCTGAAACGTCGAAGTTCATCTTGGAGAGATCTTCGCTACCTGAGTCTACAACTGTCTTCAATCGAAACAATCTCTCCATACTCCTGTCCTTAATGTGAGTTTTGTGGTTCTGTCAAGTCTTCTTCGTCTGGCAATTTTTGTCGCTGGTTTGTTGACTTAACTTGCCTCCATCGACTTTGAGGATTAGGGTCGCGTTCTCCCTGTTCCCGTTCCTCTACCATTGCTTCACCTGGAGGCCCGTTGGGGCTGAACCTCAGCCCTCTCGCGGATATGTTCCTAGCTGCGTTCTCGTCCCTGTCTAGGATGGCTCCACAGTGTGGACACCATAGTTGTCGTTGGGTGCTCTCTAGGGTCTTGTACCCGCATACTGAGCACCGTTTTGATGTATTTCTAGCAGGAACATAGATTACCTTCACTCCTTCCCATCTTGCCTTGTACTCTATCTGTCGTTGAAGCTCTCCAAAGCTCCAACTGTTCATCCTCGCTCGATAGTTTCTAGATTGCCCATTGCCCTTCTGGTGGAGTCTTCTGATCCCCGTTAGCCTCTCCATGACTATCCCATACCGTCTGGTCTTCGCCTGATCAACTATTCTCTTAGACACGTTGTGGAGTAGTGGCTGGACACAGTTCCTCTGCTTCTCTCCATACTTTGACAAGACTCGAGTTCTTATCCCCGTATCGTTTCTCTTGAATCGGCTGTTGACAAACCGGTAGGTAGACTTGATCCCGGTCGCTTTTGACAGGTCGAATGTTTTGACTGCCTTGTCAGTTGATGCGATTGTCACGTTATCCAGGTTTCGGTCTACTCCAACGTATCCTTCCGGCTTGATCTCAACTGTCTCTTTCGAGTAGGTTATACCTAGCGAGTTTGATGTCAGCGTCACCGATCGAACATTGAGCCCCGAGAGGACCTGGACTGTGCGACTGTTCAGCCTCACATAGACGTACTTTCGTGGTTTGACCGGCAGTCGCAGTAGATCGTTCTGTATCTTGAACCCATAGCATGTGGTCAGCATCAGCTTCTTGGCATATGGAATCCTTGTGCGAGAGTTCTTCCTCTTAGCTTTTCGGTGGTTGCGGAGTATTCCTGTGGCGGTGCTTATCGCGCAGAGCCTATAGTAGCTGAGTATGTCGCGGCTGAGACGGTGGTACGATTTCAACGAGAGGGACTTGAGGCTGGAAATGTTCTCTTCTATTCCGATAGCGACGCAAACATTCACCATACGTCTAAGCTCGTCGAGAAGCCGTAGGAGTTCTGCTGAGGGGTGATGTTTCTGTCTGACCGTCTTCACCGCCGAGACATGACCACGCCCCAAACATGTGAACGCGTTTCCGTCCAATAGACTCGAGAGGGTGGCGAAAATAACCGGAGCAAATCGTCATCCTGCCATAACTAGCAAACTCGCAATCCGATGAAGAGCTAACACCGCCGTTTTGTCAAAACGTTATATGACCGGCCCAAGGCACTCAGAGGCGCGACAGTCGCTTTGCCAATTCAAGTTGACGAAGAGGACATTCCTTTCTTTGCCGAAGTAATAGCAGGTGGAAGGATAACGATCCCTGAAGAGATTCGGAAAATCTTTGGAGTGAAAGACGGTGACCATGTTATGTGCAGAGTAAGGCTCGTAAAGCGAGCCGAAGACGTCAAGTAACACAGTAACGGAGCCCGCGTGGGCCCCAGTGTGGATTCCTATTTTTGACAATCTTAAATAACATCGCTAGGCTCCGCTCATCTTAGAGCCCTAGTTGACCCTGGCCGTTTCCGATCCCACGAGAATAATCGACGGCTTTCAGGATAAGACGGTCTTGGTCATAGGCGACCTGATGGTCGACCGGTACGTTCGCTCTCAGGGCCGAAAACTCTCAAGAGAAGCTCCGGTTCCCGTCGCGGATTTTATTTCTGAAGAGCTCGTGCTCGGAGGAGCCGCTAACCTTGCGAATAACCTAGTCGCCCTAGGCGCTAAGGTCCGCGTAATAGGAGTCGTAGGAAATGACGAGCCGGGGAAGTGGATTCAAGAGGAGTTGGAGAAGAAGGGGGTGGACATCTCGGGGGCCGTCGTGAACAGCCGTCCCACCAGCCTGAAGACGCGCTTCATCCTGAATCATCGTCAATACCTGAGGATTGACAAGGAATCCCGGACTGATGTGGAATCGCATGTTACGAAGCAGTTCCTTTACTCTCTGGACGACCTCCTTGAGGACGCTGATGGGATAGTCTTCTCAGACTACGACAAAGGGGTCATCACTCCTGAACTCATAAGCAATGTTGTGGAAGAGTGCAGAGTCCAAGAGAAGAAAGTCGTGGCTCAGCCAAAGGTCCGGCACTACTTGGACTACGTGGGCGTTTCAATGGTAAAGTCTAATGTTCGCGAGGCGACGATCGCAACTGGTGTTTCCATGGTCAATGATACCTCGCTGAGGAACATGGGCCACAACCTCATGACCAGGTTGGAATGCGAAGGCCTCCTCCTTACTCGAAGCGAACAGGGCATGATTCTTTTTGAGAAGAAGAACATCACGAGTTTTCCCCCATTCAAGGGTCCCAAGCCCGGCTTCAACGCCGTCGGTGTAAGAGATTGTATGACGGCCGTGCTGGCCATGTCAATCGTCTCTGAGGCACCAATCGGGGAAGCCGTCTTGCTGGCCGGACTTGCAGCTGCGCAGCACACGGATAATCTTGGCACTGTCGTTGTAGACCTGAACGATCTTCGATCTCAAGCTAGCACAACACTTGAGCTTGCAGAGCAGATAGTTCAGGTTCCGGTCCACTGATAATGGAAGAGCAATCGATCCCCATCGGTATGCTTCTGCAGAAAGCCGCAAAGATCCGAGCCCATATTCTTGAGATGGTGGCGGAGGCAAAGTCCGGCCACCCAGGCGGAAGCCTTTCGGCCGTCGAGATCCTTGTCTCTCTGTTCTTCTACAAGATGCGGCACGACCCTAAGCGTCCGGATTGGCCAGATCGTGACCGGTTTGTTCTGTCTAAAGGACACGCTGCGCCAGTCCTGTTCTCTACTCTTGCAGAGGCTGGATATCTCCCAACCAGCGAACTCAAGACTCTACGAAAGATGAACAGCCGTCTACAGGGCCACCCAGACCATAGGGTCCCAGGCGTCGAGTTTCCTGGAGGATCACTGGGAATTGGCCTTTCGGCTGCTATAGGCATGGCCCTCGCCGGTAAGGTGGACAAGAAAGACTACCGAGTATACGCGCTCCTCGGCGACGGCGAACTCGATGAAGGAGAAACTTGGGAGGCGGCGATGGCTGCACCCAAATTCAAACTTGACAATCTAACCGCAATCGTCGACAGAAACGGCATCCAACAAGACGGTCTAACCGAACAGATCATGCCCGTGGAACCTGTGGGCTACAAGTGGAAGGCGTTCAACTGGCATGTCTTGGAAGTCGACGGTTTCGACTTTCGTCAAGTAATCGACGCCTTGGAAAAGGCGGAGAGCATGAGAAACAGACCAACTGTGATCATCGCACATACCGTCAAAGGGAAGGGCGTGTCCTTTATGGAATGGGATCCCGCATACCACGGCAAAGCACCAGACAAAGACACCGTCCGTAAGCTCGTAAAGACGATGTTGGAAGAATGAGCGGCGTCAAAATCGCCCCCTCGATTCTTGCGGCTGACCAAGCAGACCTGAAAGGCGAGATCGGGAGGGTGGAGGAAGCAGGCGCAGACATGATTCACGTAGACGTTACAGATGGACACTTCGTCCCCAACATAAGTCTGGGACCCGACACTGTCAATGCAATTCGCAAAGTGACGAGACTCCCGCTCGATATCCACTTGATGATAACGAACCCGGAAAAATTCTACGAGCCCTTTCTCTCCGCAGGTAGCGATATCATAACGGTGCATGCAGAGGCTGCCAGCCGATCGCTTCTCTACAAGCTATCAAAGGAGATTCACCAAAAGGACAAGAAAATGGGTCTTGCGCTGAAGCCGGCCACTTCCATTCCATCTTGGCTAAGGATGGAAACGAATCCCTTCGACGTTGTTCTCATCCTTTCTGTGAACCCCGGGTTTCCAGGTCAGGCATTCATGCCTAGCGTTCTGCCCAAAGTAAGGAAAGTCGCAAAGCTCGCTGATTCAACAGGATTAGACGTGGAAGTTGACGGAGGAGTCGACCAGGAGAATGCATCGACAATAGTTGGAGCAGGAGCTACCGTATTGGTCGCGGGAGCCTCCATCTTTCGGAAAGGTGATGTTAAATCTGCTCTCCAGAACATGAGGAAGGTTGCTCAAAGGACTAGGAGAGAGGTTCCAGCATAATGCTCGTCCAGCTAGCTTCAATGCGTGATGCATACGCTGAGGTTCTATTGGAGCTCGGTGAAGAAGACTCTAGGGTCGTTGTTCTCGGCGCGGACACGTCCGTATCCATTAAGACTAGCTTGTTTGGAGATCGATACCCTGAACGGTTCTTCAATGTTGGAATCGCCGAGGCTAACATGATGGGCATCGCGGCAGGACTCGCGCTCGCCGGGAAGATACCCTTTGTCACAACCTACGCAGCCTTCGTGCCAGGCAAATGCCTCGACCAGATTCGCAACGCGATCGCCTATCCCAATCTCAACGTGAAGATAGTCTCATCCCATGGCGGATTGACGGTCGGGCCAGACGGTGCTTCGCATCAAACGATCGAAGATGTAGCAGCGATCAGAGCTATTCCCCGAATGCACGTTGTTGTCCCTGCCGATGCTCCTTCAACCAAATCTTTGATTGCACAAGCATGCAGGACCCTCGGTCCCTTCTACTTCCGTCTCAGCAGGCCCAGTGTCCCCACAATCTACTCCGCTTCCAAAGATGTGGAGGTCGGAAAAGCCAAGATCCTAAAGGAAGGCTCGGACATCGGCATCGTAGCCTGTGGAATCATGGTCAACGAGGCAATGGAGGCCGCTGAAACCCTCTCGAAGACAGGCGTCTCAGCGGAGGTTGTTGACTCCCACACGGTGAAACCCCTAGATTCCGAGACAATTGTTCGAGTTGCAAGGAAGACTGGTGCGCTTGTCACTGCTGAGGAGCAGAATGTGATCGGTGGCTTGGGTGGAGCGGTCGCCGAAGCTATTACTGAATCATATCCAGTTCTCATTTCGAGAGTTGGAGTTAGGGATACTTTTGGAGAGTCAGGTGAGCACCAAGAACTCATGGTTAAGTACGGTCTGACATCAAAAGACATAGCCCGGGCCGCGAAACACCTCATCAAATCTAGGTGACCGGTTTCTGAAGATATTCCTTGATACGGCCAACGTCTCTTCGATCAAAACCTTCGCGGACATGGGAGTGCTTGACGGCATCACCACCAATCCAACCCTCATTGCGAAGGAGAATCGAGACTTTCTTGAGCTTGTATCTGAAATTCTGCATATCGTACAGGGTCCAGTGAACCTTGAGGTCGTGAGCCAGAACACGGATGGAATGCTACACGAAGCGCACAACCTAGCATCTTTAAGCCCGAATGTGGTTGTCAAGTGCCCGATGACGAGCGCGGGCTTGGTAGCAGTCAAGACGCTCAGCAAAGAAGGAATCAACACAAACGTCACTCTCGTTTTCTCACCCAATCAAGCCCTGCTTGCTGCAAAGGCAGGAGCTACATACGTTAGCCCGTTCATAGGCCGCTTGGACGATGCGGGACATGAAGGAATGAAGGTGATCGAGGATACGTTGCAGATTTACCGAAATTACGAGATCGAAACCCAAGTCCTAGTGGCAAGTATCCGCCACCCTGTCCACGTAGTTGATGCTGCAAAGCTAGGAGCTCATGTGGCGACGATGCCGCCCGATGTCCTCGAAAAAATGGTGAAGCATCCACTTACTGACATTGGTCTGAAACGTTTTCTTGACGATTGGCAGAAGGCTGGTTTGAAACTTCCTGAACGCGGAACTCTTGCCGCTAAGGCAAGACCTCTTGTTCAGCGCGCATGAGGGTCTCACGGCTTCTGCTCATTGGTTCTGTCATACGATTTCGTGCATATGCGCTAAGCGTTAGCCTTTTGAGGAACCTGTGATTGCTCTCACTGTTACCCTTTGACTAAGTACGTCTTTGTCACGGGCGGCGTAATGTCCGGAATAGGCAAGGGGGTTATCGCCGCTTCTATCGGGAAAATAATTCAGGTCCGCGACCTCAAAGTTACCGCCGTCAAAATTGATCCTTACCTCAACTACGACGCGGGAACGATGAATCCCTACATTCACGGCGAAGTCTTCGTCACAGAGGACGGAGGAGAAACAGACATGGACGTAGGGACGTACGAAAGGTTCCTAGATATCAACGTCCCAAAGAATCACAACATAACAACCGGGCAAGTGTATTTCTCAGTCATTGAGCGAGAGCGCAAGGGCGACTTTCTCGGCAAATGCGTCCAGATCATACCCCACATAACCGATGAAATCAAGGATAGACTCCGTAGGATTCCTAACGAAGAGGGAGTAGACTTAGTATTGGTAGAAATAGGTGGAACTGTCGGCGACATCGAATCTCTACCATATCTTGAAGCTGCTCGCCAACTTCGCCTAGAAGAGGGGAGCGAGAACGTTCTCAATGTCCACGTTACCCTTGTTCCTGTGTTGGATGTAGTGGGAGAGCAGAAAACCAAGCCCACCCAGCACAGTGTCCAAGAGCTCCGCAGAATAGGAGTGCAGCCTGACATCATAGTCGCGAGAAGCAAGGCCCCCCTCAAACAGGAGCCGAGGCGAAAGATCGCCTTGTTTTGCAACGTGGAGGAGTCTGCCGTGTTCACGTCCCAAGACATGGACAGCATTTACCAGTCCCCTCTCCTCTTAGAACAGCAAGGGCTCGGCTCATTCATCACACGCCGTCTTAGGTTGCCCGAAAATACGCCCCAGTGGACTTCTTGGAAGAAAATGCTTGAAGAGCATTTAACGCAAGCTAAACAAGTTAACATCGCGATCTGCGGGAAATACGCGGAACTGGCTGACTGTTATGTAAGTGTCAATGACGCCCTCAAGGACGCGGGAGCATCTGCAGGCGCCAAGATCAACTTGGAGTGGATTGAAACTGACGACTTTGAAAAACAGCATGAAAAGGTCCGGCTGCTGTCTCGATTCGACGGGGTTTTGGTGCCAGGGGGATTTGGCGCAAGGGGAGCCGAAGGGAAGATTCTAGCCATCGAATATTCTCGATCGCACAACATTCCCTTCTTGGGCATATGCTACGGGTTCCAACTGGCCGTCGTCGAATATGCAAGGCACAGCGGCATTATCGACGCCGCAAGCTCTGAGCTCAACCCGGGATCAAAGAACCCTGTAATTGATCTAATGCCAGAACAGAATGGTGTGTTAGAGAAAGGGGGAACAATGAGGTTGGGTGCCCATGAAATCACAGTGGATGAGGGGACCATGGCTCATTCCCTTTACGGGAAAGGGAAAATTTTGGAACGGCATCGTCACAGATACGAAGTTAATCCAAAATACATTCCAGAGATTACGTCCAAGGGGCTGAGATTCTCGGGCAAGAGTGACGAAAATCGAAGAATGGAGATTCTTGAAGTTCCATCAAGTAAGTTCCATTTTGCGACACAGTTCCATGCAGAGTTCAAATCTCGACCCGCCAGGGCATCACCTCCATATTTTGGTCTCATCAAGGCAGCGCTGGAGACGCAAGATCCTCTAATGGGCTCCAAGCAAATTGTCTCTCCTACAACGAAGGCTAGTTGAAAGATGCAATCAACAGGAAAACCTCAACAGCCAAGTGCCACCAGGCCGAGAGGCCCCGCGACGATAAAGCTCACTCTCACAGCCGTTTCGATAGCCTTGGTCTTCATTGTCACCTATGCGACGGCAAACTACACGATCCCGGCAACGAAAGGCTACTTCGATTTCGGCGATGTCATGATATTCATTGTCGCACTAACCTTCGGTCCTGTCACTGGCGGACTCGCCGGTGGAATAGGGTCCGCTGCATCCGACGCTTTCTCTACCGGTTCAGGCGTGTATGCGCCCTTTACCCTTGTCATAAAGGGACTAGAGGGTTTGGCCGCCGGTTACTTGGCCTTCCGCGGCTCTAGATGGAAACTTGGGATCTCATGGTCAGTCGCCAGTGCTATCATGGTTGGAGGATATTTCATCGCGGAAACATTGGCCATTGTGGGCTATCCCGCTTCGGTTGTTGATGTGTTTGTCAATATCCCTCAAGTAATTGTTGGAGGAATAATTGGAATACCTGTTTCACAATATCTAAGGAGGGTACTCCCTCCAAACACGATTTACTCCAGAAGGTCAACGCCTGGGAGTTCGCCAAAGGCCTAGGGTGGGCGAGTCTAGTAGTTCCAGACCATGCCTAAGTGACGAGTCCTAAAGCGATAACGGCAAAGCGATCTATGGGGTTGGCTCGGTTACGCAGATGTAGAGGACGTTGCTGCCCCTAACAATAAGGCTGCCAAAGTTGGTTGACGGGTCTCCCCCGCGGTATTCTCTTGCTCCGTCGAGGATGATGTTCATGTGGCTGTCGCAGTCGATCATTTTGCCTCTGTACTCTGCGTCATTCTTCAGTCTGACTGAGACGTCTGCTTGCAACTTTCGCACGAGTAGGTTCAGCGGTTTTCTTGAGGGTTCCAATTGGCGCCTTGCGCGGACGACCCACTGTAGGGCATAAAAACTCTTGGATAAAGACGAACGGACCCGAGGAGATCGGGTACCGAAAATGAATAGTGTCGAGTGACCGGTTTATTCTTCTGATTCGGAGTTTTCTCTAGCCATCATTTTTTGAGTGTGTTGCTCTTTCCTGAACTCGGACTTGAGTTTTCCGCATCTGATACAACGCGTCATAGGGCCTCTTCCCCGCCATTGGTGGGAACATCCTGCCATTATTGTCAGCTAGAAAGGGGTGCGGGTTATTCTTAAACTAGAGCCGAGGATTCGGGAGATGCTCTGATTCGATGCTTGGCGCTGTCCAGCAAGTAAAGTTGTTCTCTATCCGATAACGTGGCGACGAGTTCGATTCCTGTTTCTTTCGAGTGTCTCCAGGAGGCTCGATCTTTGTCTCCGAAAATCGTCATAACCATCAGGGCGTTCTCGGTTGCGATTCTCGAAATTTCACTGAAGTGTTCATCGAGGACAGGACCTGACTCTGTCATCGAAACGGAGGTAACTCCGTCGGCAATACGATCTTGGAATGGCAGGTGAGAAGCGTCTGCACGGATCCACTGTATACCAAGACTTGTACTTCCCTGCTTGCCTTTGGTCAGCATTTGAATCGAGAGGTCGATTCCCAGGGCAAGTTTGGTTCTTGGGGCGATGAGTTCGAGAAGTTTGCCTGTTCCGCATCCGACGTCAACAATTGTGTTGAATTCTCTTTTTCCGATGACCTGCAATACCTGTGTGTGCTTCTTGTTTTGTTCCTCGCCGTATAGCTCGTCATAATTCTTGGATAGGGCATCGTACCATTTCGTAATAGCTTCGGTGTCCTTCGCCGGCAAAGCTATGTCGATATATTGCCCTGCTAATGCATTGAACCTTTCGGGCGGTCCAAGTTGCCGGTCATGATCTCGCCAAGCCTTGATGAGGCTCGCGCGGAATTGGTCATCGGTCTCGAGGCTCGGAAGCTAGTGGTTATGGTCGCGTCCTGCAGCGTGGAGTACTCGGGCAGGACTGGGAGTCATCTAGGAGAGGGTGAACGATTGATAATTGTGAAAGGAGATGGTTGCATACTGGTCCACCGCGGACGCGACTATCAACCTGTTAACTGGCAACCGTCAGGATGCATCATTCAGGCACAGTCTAACAATGAGACGCTTGTCCTGAAGGCGGTCCGCCCGAATCCACTCGAGAGTTTGACTCTTGTGGTGAGAGAAGTTCAGTTTCTTGGCACTTTTCTTCTGCAAGACAGTGCGGAGTTTATTCTTCACGCCAGCGAGGAGGAGATGCAGCGAGCCATCATTCTCCAGCCCGACATCATTGAGCTAGGTTTCAAGATCCTCGATTATGAGAAGAAAGTGCCTCCCGGGTTTGTGGATGTCTATGGAATTGATAGTGATGGCAATACGATTGTTATCGAGATCAAGAAAGACCCGGCGGGTTTCCCTGCGATCAAGCAGCTATTGGAGTATCTGAAGTATCTACAAGCTCCCCCCGGCAGGAAGTTGCGCCCTATAATAGTGGCACCCAGTATCGCGAAGGGGTCTCAGTCTACACTGGCTAAGTCCGGGATTGAGTTCAAGCCTTTGAGTCTTCAGAAGGCTGTCGAGATCTTGCAGAAACATGCTAGGTCTGATCAGCAGGCGTTGAAGAGTTGGCTTTAGAGTCCGAGCCTTATGATCAGCATTGCGTATCCTATTCCGCTTTTGACAAAGCTAAGTTTGCTTGTTCCCCGTGGTCTCGGTAGGAATGTTATCGGAACATCGGTGATTGGCATTCCTTTCTTTCTGGCTCGGATTAGGAGTTCTGGTTGAATCTCGAAGTTCTTGGCTACAATTTGATCCCGTAACATTTCCACTGCTTTGCACGTGTAAATTCTGAACCCTGAAGTGACGTCGTTCGAGGGGATGTGAAAGATCTTCCTCATAGTCCAGTTGGTAGTGGCGCTTATCATTCTCTTTACCGTTGGTAGCTCTTCGACCATTCCCTTGTTCGTGTTCCGACTTCCAACGACAATGTCTGCGCTCTTGGCCGCCGCCATCAAGTTCTGTATCTCTTCCGGTTGGTGGTTAAGGTCCGCGTCCATCGTGACGACATACTCGGTATCCTCGTCTATGAGTCTGAATCCTTTTTTCATGGCTTTTCCCAGGCCCAGTCTTTCCTGGCTGTAGTGGACTTTTATCCGGGAGTTTTCTTTCGAGAGGGCTGTCAGTTTTTCGAGAGTGGTGTCCGTTCCTTCTACGATGAATATTGCCTCGTAGTCAGGGTCGATCTTTTCGAGCGCGGATATCAGTCTGGAGGAGAACTCGTCTATGACCTCCTCCTCGTTATAGACTGGTATTACCGCGCTTATTCGCAAGTCTGTCTCACGACACAACCTAGACAGGTATATTCTGGTTTGTGGCTATGTTCCTAACTTGGGAGATGAAGGAATTCGCCCGTTTTCAGCCCTGATCCCGATTCTGAGCCACCTGCAAATGCTCGGCCAGGGATAGTTCGGTTCTTGCGAGATAATGCACGATTTTCGCCGTCGGATACAGCCAGTATTGTGCCTTGATCAACAAGATTCGCCGGAATCAGTGCCGGACAGGAAATCTTTAGGAAAAAGGGGTATGTTTCAAGCGTCTCGCGACGCAAGAGTGATCAAGCGACTTCGTTCAATTCGGAAGGCTATGCGGCGACGAGCTCGTGAGAGTGCTGTTTCAAGTGCTGATAGTGTTCTGCGGGCACTAGCGACTGGAAGGCTCTATCCACTACCTCGCTGAGCGCTGGGTGAATGTGGATCGAGTCGCTAATCGGCTCGTACGATCCATTCTTCGTATACATCAACGGTATGATCTCGTGTATCAGGATTGACGCGGACGGTCCGACGATGTGTGCTCCGAGGATTCTCATCGTATCCGCTTCAACGATAACCTTGACGAAGTAGTCTTTCACGTTCATCGCCTCGCCCTTGGCCGTAT
>Ga0209378_1000159_pt1 | contig 47800 bp, 43 predicted proteins | sample GraSoiAngelo_156_FD_186170 | JGI IMG/M metagenome (GOLD analysis project Ga0209378, IMG submission 186170) | Grasslands soil microbial communities from the Angelo Coastal Reserve, California, USA - 14_1009_13_40cm (SPAdes) (version 2) | ecosystem: Environmental > Terrestrial > Soil > Grasslands ...
CACTTCACCCGCGCCGATGCCATCGCCAACTCCGGCTAACGATTCTTTGGACTCATTAATGCATCCACCGTCCTCGTTAAAACTAAACCCGTCCGCTGACACGTCCCCGCCGCACTCAAGCCCTTCGCCGACCGCGACGCCAGAGATATCGCTGCAACTGGCACCAGCTCCGTCGCCGGCTCCATCTCCACAGTAACAGAGGTCGAAGATCGCAGGTCAGTTCAACTCGCCTTTGACGCTCGTGTGCCAAGGTAGTTGCGTGAAAGACGAGCACGCTAGATTTTCCGGCTCCATCCCGGCAGCATACGATCGCTACCTGGTGGCGCGCTTACCGATAAAGACGACTACTTCCGTTCTGGAATTGGCCTGCCGGACCGGGATTTTAACACGCGTGTTGCACACTTACCTGCCATCGAAGGTGAAACTAATCGCGACGGATTTAAACGATCCCATGTTCCGCCAGGCCGCGGCCAAGTTTGGAAAAGGCCGAGAGGGCACGATGGTTGGAAGCCGACGCGTGTGATCTGCCTTTCCATGATCGGAAGTTCGACGCGGTTGTATGTCAGTTCGGAATTATGTTTGTGCCGGACAAGGCTCTGGCTGCGCGCGAAGCTTATCGTGTCCTAAAGCGTGATGGCGTTTTTCTCTTTAACCTGTGGGACGCACTGAAGCACAACAAATTAGGAGAGCTCGCACATCGAACTATCACAAGCTACTTCAAGAAGGATCCCCCAACATTCTACCAGGTTCCTTTTAGTTACCATAATCGAACTGAAATCCGGCGAGTATTAAAGCAGGCTGGGTTTTGGAGATTAAAACCGAATTTATCGCCAAGATCGGCAAGGCGACGCAGGCGAAAGATGTCGCAAGAGGCTTAGTAGAGGGGAACCCTGTGGCGGTGGCGATTGCGAGGCGGGACCCTTCATTGCTTCCCGCAATTACCAACGCGATGGCCGCTGCAATTTCGCGTCGCTTTGGAAAACAAAACATTCGCGCACCGATGCGGGCAATTGTGGTCCGGGCCTGCGTTTAAGAATCTCCAACCCAGTACACTATAAAAGGACGACATTTGCAGCCCTTTTGGCATTTACCGCCATCCTTCGCGCAGCAAATAACACTACTGGCAACGCTCTGATAGAAGTCTATGCGCTGAATTAATCGCGGCGTGTTTGACTAGCTAGAGATTCTTCGACTGCGCTCGGAAGGACAGGAAAAGAGATACCAGACCGCGGTCGGCGACCGCAGCTACAGCTGCACCCAGCCCGGCTATTTCAGCACCGCTTCAATCGCGGAAGGATCATCGAGCAGTATCCACTCGATAATGGAAACTGGCAGACTGCCGTTCTTAACCAAATCATCGTGGAATTGCCCGAGACGAAAATTCGCGCCCATTTTGTCATAGTATTTGCCGAGCAGATTCATGATCTGCCATTTGCCGGTGATGTACCAGATTTTCTGTGTTGGCTGCGTTGCGGCGCCCGCCGCCTCGCCCTCCGCCGCTTCACGATCAAGCCCGCCCGCCTCCATAAAATAGTTCACCGCCTGTTCGAACGTCCATTTGCCGGTGTGCAAATTGACGTCCACGCCAATACGCGCGGCCCGATAACGCGACAGCCGCAAAATTTGTCCCTGCGCGGCCGAGCCTTCGGGATATAGCCCGGTGCGCATCAGCATTTCTTCACCGTAGAGGGCCCAGCCTTCGACAAAGACGCCGTTCTGATTTTGCCTCCGAATCTCATTGGGTAAATGATTCGCGATCGAGAGTTGCATAAAGTGACCGGGGATTCCTTCGTGCCCAAGAATCGGCCGCGGATCTTCGATCGCGGCACGCAAGTAAAAATTCTTCGACTTCGGATTGTAGGTGGGAATAAAAAAGAACCCGACCGGGTCCTTATCGTAAACCCCAGGTGGATTCATGAAGCCGCCCGGGCTCGTCGGCTTGAACGCTTCTGGCAACTGCCGAATCTCAAACTTCCCGAGGTAATCCGGCAAAGTGATAAGTTGATGCGATTTCAAAAAATCGATCATCTCGGCCTCGCGGCTTTCATACGCCTTCAGGAATGCCTCTTGATCGGGCGGAACACTTTTCGCGCGCTCCGGATTGGGATCGGCCATGGATGGATCAGGAAGTAGCGCTTCGAGCGCGCGATAACGCGCCAGTTCTGCGCGACCTAGCATCTCTACTTGAACCGCGTTCAGTGGTAGCAGCAAGACGTGCTTAAGGTAGTAGTTGTAGTTGGCCTCGCCCATCGGGGCGAAGTCCACCATCCGCGGCAATTTCTTTTCCAATCTATCGGCAAAGCCATGGATGGCCGCGAGCGCGCCGTCGCGCGACTTCTCAAAATCCGCGCGTTCCGCCTCGGATAAATCTTTGGCCAACGGCGCTGTGCTTTCCTTAAACAGCGGATCGATATTACGCGCCGACTGAATCGCGAGTTGGGCATAGAGCCTTACTGGTTTCTGCAAATTCTTCTCTGCTTCCGCGAACAGTCCTGGCATGGCTTTGAATCGCGCCGCCGCCGAAAGCGCGCGATTCCGTGGCGTGTCGTATTCCTTCTTCAGCAGGGAAAAGATGGCGCTACTACATTCGTTGACATACGTGAGCGGATTCGTCTGCTCGAGCTTCAGAACACGTTCCCCAAAATCGACTTCTTCGAGCTGCGCACGAAAAAGCAGCCAATCGATCCGATCATCTTTCGTCCACTTCTCGATCTTCGTCGCCCGCACTTGATCGAGCAACTTGCGCACGTGCTGGGCGCGCTCGGCGATCTTGGCGGCAGAATAATCTGTCAGGCGATTGTCCCAGGTATGCAGACCCGCTTCGCTGCTGGCAACAGGATAATTTTCGTTCCGCCAGTTGTAATAGTCGTCGGCGAGTTTGTGCAACGCGGCGGAGTCCGCGGCGGGTGCTTTGCTTTCGCCAGTAATGGGTGGCGCGGTTTTTGTAATCAAAGCCTTATTGGAGACATCGGGCCTCACTTCACGCGGGGAACGCGCTTGGGCGAAGCAAAATTGCACCGCAGCGACGAAGCAGACAAAGAGTAAAAAACGTAGAGTCGTTTTCACAGCCGGATGCTACCCCACTCGGTGAATGGTGACAGTATCTTTTCTGTTTCTGGGGAGCGCAGGTTGCTAGCCTGCTGCGGCCGTTAGCTTTCCGGCCGAAATGTTCAGAATGTTTTCGGCAAGCTGCCGAAAACGGCAGGCTGGCAGCCTGCGCTCCCCAGAACTCAGATCACACCGCCAAGATTCGCGCCGCGCTGAGCGGCATTCGGGCGCACCGGCGCAATTTTCACGACGTACTCCGGGTCGTAATCGATCAGCTTCAGCCAATCTTCCGTGATGTCCGTCGGCGGGAAAATATCATTTTCCGCGTATTCGGCGTGAAAAGACATTTGCAAATCCTGTTCGGTGATGCCTTCGCCAACTCCGGGCGAAACATCCAAGGGCGTTTCCCTTAAGGTTTCATCGCGGGATCCCTCGACTTCGCTTGCGCTCCGCTCGGGATGACGGGCAGTTTGATTCGCGATAGCGCGCTTGATCGCCATCCCTTTTGCCCGCTCAACCACCGACGCGATGATGGCGCCGCTAATCAGGTTGCCGCGATACAAAACTTCTTTGCGCCCGCTCCGCAATGTCACTTCCAGGAATTTGTTCTCGTCGCGTTTGGCAAATTGCCAATCCACCAACCGTTCGATCAGCTTTTCAATCGCCGCCCCAATATTGTCAGCTTCTTTGGCCAGCGCGCCGTCGTACGGTAAATCGTTAGTTAAGTAAATCCGGTAGATTTCCCGCGCCCCTTCCTTGTTCGGACGGTCGACTTTGATTTTCCGGTCGATGCGGCCAGGGCGAAGAATCGCTGGATCGATTAAGTCGGCGCGGTTCGAAGCCAGAATAATGACGACGTCGTTTAGTGAATCGATCCCGTCCATCTCCGAGCAGAACATTGGTACCAAAGTCGAGAGGATGTTGGAGTAACGCGAGGCGCGCCGCGTCCCGAGAATACTTTCCGCTTCGTCGATAAACAGGAATGGCATGAACCCTTCCCGGCGCTTCTCCCGTGCGGTCGCGAAAATTTCGCGCACCATCCGCTCCGATTCGCCTACCCACATGTTCAAAATCTCCGGGCCCTTCACGTGCATGAAGTATTCGCGGACGTCTTTTTCGGCTGCTTTCTCGCGCAACTGCCGAGTCAAATTGTAAGCGGTCGCCTTTCCGATCAGCGTCTTGCCGCACCCGGGTGGCCCGTAAAGCAGAAATCCTTTCGGAGTCGCATGGTGAAATTTTTCGAACAAATGCGGATGCAAGAGCGGCAGCTCGATCGCATCCTTGATCGCTTCAATGGCTCGCTCCTGTCCGCCGACCTTCGACCAGGGCAGTTCCGGCACGTTATCGAGATAATGCTCGTGCGAGCCGGGTGCCGACATCATTTCCAGCGCCATGCGATAATTGGAATCCACCCGCACTTCGTCGCCTTGTTTCAGCGCCGTTTTCGCCAGCTGCGCGGAACGTTGCAGAACTAACGATTGCGTTCCGTGTTCATTGCCGACGCGTAGTCGATCGGTTCCGATCACTTCGGTAATTTTCGTGACCGGCCCGGCCGGTTCGAAGCCGAGATCGCCCACGATGACGAATGCTTCATTCACCAGCACGCGGGTCCCCTTTTTCAACTTCGCCATCGGAATTCGTGGATCGACATTGCAGTAATAATCCGCCCCGCCCACGACAATGTGTGCCGTCTCCTTGCCGACGTTGCCGAGAAAAGTGCCGATGCGATTGGCCGGCGAGGTCACCTTTTTGATGACTTCCTCAAGTTTCTCGATCGTTTGGCGTGCTTCGATAAAGACTTCTTCGCGCTGGCAAATTTCCATGCGCAGGTCGAGCAGCTCGCGACGCATGGCGTCGCCGGGCGGGAGTGTCGCGATTAAAAGATCGATGCGATCGAGCAAATCGAATTCCCTTTCTCGCTCGTGGCGCTCGTCGCTCATCCGTTTTTCACCCGATTAGACTATACGATGCGCGAGATTGTTCGACAATCCCCGCAGTCGCCTCCTCTTGAAGCATGAAACGGCCCACGACTATTCAACAGCAGGAATCGTTCACCGTTGCGGAGTCAACTTGCCCGATACAACCGAACATGGACTTCCCATCGGTGCGGCACGCCGAAAGCCCGTTGGGCGCACAGGATTAAGGCCTGTGTTCTTCCGCCGACCGCCATCGACGCGTTTTTAGAGCAGCGCTACGACGTTCACGCTTACCGAACATCAGGAAGTGGTTCTGACCTAAAGGGTAGCATAGACGCGCGTTTCGCGGTGGCTGCGTTGACAAAATCCGAGCTGAATGCTATCGGTCACGCAACTTTACTCGCGTCCCTTGACGGTAAAGTAGGATAAAGTTCAATAGTCTGTTATTATGTTACTGAACAGTCAGGTCCTGGTGCTCAACCGTCTCTGGCAGGCGGTGAACATCTGCTCGGCGCGCCGGGCTTTTGCCCTGGTCTATGCCGGGCACGCCCAAGTCGTGGCCACTGATGGCGCAAATAATTTCCTGACTCACGACTTCGATAGCTGGCGCGATTTTTCCGCGCAATCACCAGAGCCGAAAATGGTGACGACGATTTCGTGGAAGATCCGCGTCCCACGCGTAATTGTGCTGCTACTGTTCGATCGGTTGCCTAAAAAGGAAGTGAAGTTCACCCGGCACAACGTTTTCGAACGGGACAAGAATACCTGCCAGTATTGCGGACATGTTTTTGAACGGAGCGAGCTCAATCTGGATCACGTCCTGCCGCGAGACCGCGGCGGGCTAACGACATGGGAGAACGTGGTTTGCTCTTGCATCGAGTGTAACACCCGCAAGGGCAACCGGCTCCCGCATGAAGCGCACATGACGCTGATTCGCAAGCCAAAGCGACCGAAATGGCGACCATTCGTGCAGGTGACCTTTACGACACAACAGCACGAAAGCTGGCGGCATTTCGTCGATCTGGCGTACTGGAACGTTGAGTTGAGCGATTGAGTTGTAGGGGCGCTCTATGAGCGCCGAAGCTTAGCCGAATCGGCGGTCATAGACCGCGGCTACAGATGCACGATTTGCCTACTGCAACGCATCAAAAATCGGCTGGGGATAAACGCCGAGTAAAAACGTTCCCGCGATCATCGCTATGATTGCGAAGCGAGTGAGCGGGCTAATGATAATTTTGTCGGCTGAAGATGGAGGCGCGTCCCAGTAAATCGCTCGCACCACTTTGAAGTAATAGTAGAAGCCGGCGCCGACCGTGATGACGGCGACGACAACGAGGCCGAAATGTTGAGCAGAAACGGCGGCGTCGAAGACAAGAAACTTGCCGAGAAAGCCGGCGGTGAAAGGCACACCTGCGAGCGAAGCCATGGCCACCAGCATGGCGAAGGCGAGAAATGGTGAACGCTGGGAAAGTCCGGCGAAGTTCTCCAATTGGTCACCTTCGCCCTGGCTAACGAGAACCAGGACGGCGAAACTCAGTAAGGTCATCAGTAAATAAGCCACGAGATAAAAGGCAACGGCGCGCCCGGAAAACGAGACTACCGCCACGAGTAGATAACCAGCGTGCGCAATGCTTGAATAGGCAAGTAGACGCTTGACGTTCGTTTGCGGCAGCGCCGCCAGGTTGCCGTAGATAAGAGTGAGGACGGCGATCGCAACGAGCAGAGTGCGCATTTGCGGCAGAATCAAAAATGGCTCGAGCACGCGCAGAAGAACGATAAACCCGGCGGCTTTCGAACCGACCGACAGGTACGCTGTCACCGGGGTAGGCGCGCCCTGGTAAACATCCGCTACCCAAATATGAAACGGGACGGCAGCGATTTTGAAGCCGAGTGCGACAATGACGAGGACACCGCCGAAAAGAGCGGCGTTGTGCTCAAGGCCGGGCCGCGAAAATACCGTCGTAATTTTTTGGAGATTCGTTTCGCCGGTTGCGCCAAAGATCCAGGTGATCCCGTAAACTAGAAAACCCGTCGCGAGCGCGCTGAGCACCAGATATTTCACGGCGGCTTCCAGCGAGGCCGGATTACGCCGAGTAAAACCAACCAGCACATAAAAGGAAATCGTAACCAACTCCAGAGAAACGAAAATCAGGACGAAATCAATGGCCGAAGCCATCCACATCAGGCCGGCGCAGGTGAAAAGTGGGATCGTGAAAAATTCGCCGAGACCGGCCTGCGGTGTCGCACCCTGAACGCCGATCGAGACCGAGGGTGCGAAATCGAGCATCATCACCAAAACGCCCGCGGTGGTGGCGAGGGCGATCCGTTTAAAGAAAAGCGAGAGCGCGTCGGCGGAGTAAAAGGTCCACAGCGGAGCCGAGGCAGTGGACGACTGAGGCGCGACAAAGAATGTGGCGATGAAAATCACCGCCAGGCCGAACAAGGCGGCATAGCCGAGCACACGGCGGTCGAGTTGGGAAGCGAAAGATTCGACCAAGAGAATGATGGTGCCGAGGATAATTACCGCAACTTCGAGATAAGGCGCTGGAATCATTGGCTCGCGGTGAAGTAATTACGGAAGGCGGGCGCGATTCGTTGTACGGCAATTTGAGGGAAAAATCCGAACAGAATTGATGCCGCAACGAGTAACGCAATGGGAAAACGAAACCCGGAACGAATATCGGCGACTACTACCTCAGGTTCCGGAGAGCTGCCGAAAAAGGCGCGGCGATAGGCGCGCAACATGTAAACCGCCGAAATTACCACGCCCCAAAGCGCGAGAAATGCCGCCCATTGAAAGATATGAAAATGTTGATAATTGAATCCGTTTCGAAAAGCACCGAAGACGACCATGATTTCGGCCGCGAAATTCGAGAACCCGGGCAGCCCGATGGCAGCGAACACGCCAAGACCGAAGGCGAACGCCGCCAGCGGCATTTGTTTTGCCAGGCCACCCATCGCATCAAAGTCGAGAGAGGGAACGCGTTTACGAATTTCGCCGGTAATAGCGAAAAGGAGAGCGATAGAGAGGCCGTGCGCGAACATCAAAATTGCCGCGCCGGTAGTGCCGAGGATATTCGCGCTGGCGATGCCGAGAAAAATGTAGCCCATGTGCATGACGCTGGAATAACCGAGCATCCAATCGAGCCGGCGTTGCGCGATCGTGACCAGGCCAATGTAAATAATGTTCGCCAGCAGAAGGACCAAGAGCAATCCCGACCAGTGCCGTGCCCCATCAGGCAGGAGCGGCAAGGCAAGGCGGAGCAATCCGTAGAGTCCAAATTTCTTCAAAACTCCCGCGTGCAACATCGCCGCTGGCGCCGGGGCAGAGGCATACGCTTCGGGCGCCCAGGTATGGAACGGAACTAACGAGATTAATGTTCCAAAGCCGATCAGCAGGACGAGGTAAATGGAGGATTGCATGGCCGGCGCAATCTGGCCGGCGGAAGCGGCGGCTTGCAAGACTCGAAGATCGAGGCTGCGTGCGCTCGAAGGCACTGCGCGATAGAGCATGATCAAGCCGACTAGCAGGATGACACTTCCGAGCGCAAGATAGATCGTCACCTTCCAGGCGGCGGCGCGCCGATTGCCCGTCCCCCAAATTCCAATGAGCAGGAAAGTGGGAATCAATGCCAGCTCATGAAAGGCGTAGAAGAAAAACAAGTTAAGCGAAGCGAAAGCGCCGATAGCGCCGCCGGCAATGAGGAGCAGGCAAGCATAGAACGCGTTCTCGTGATGCTCGATTTCACCGGTAAACCAGACCGCGGCGAGGAGGACGATCGCGCCGAGTAAGATCATGAGAAGACTAAGTCCGTCCACGCCAAGGGCGAAGTTGAGGCGCAGCTCAGTTGAAATTGGAATGGTGAAGACGAATTGAAAACCGGGTGCAATGGAATCGAAACCGAAAAACAGGAGCACGCTGGTCAATAAGGTGAGGGCGGACGCGGCGAGCGCAGTCGTGCGTGCGGGAAGACCGAGCATGATCAATACGGCCGCAACGATTGGCGCAAATGTGACGAGAAGGAGCATTAGCGGAAGAGGGCGAAGTAAATGATCCAGACAATTCCAAGTCCGAAAATAAACGCGTAAGCTTGCAGATTTCCGACCTGCATCAGGCGGAGTAAGGCTCCCAAACTCCAGGTGGCACCACTAGTTCCTCGCACCGCGGTGGCATCGATAACCCAGCGATCGATGAAGGCAGAGATACGGGCAGGGAGTTCCTGCGTGGCGTTAATCAAAGCGCGATAAAATTCATCGAAGTAGAATTTTTTGCGCAATATTGCCAACGAGAACGGATCGGATTCACGGCCACGATAAAGAAAAATTGCACCGGTGGCGCCCAACAACATGGCGACGAGCGCAAGGCCGGGAACGAATTGGGCGGCATCCCGTTCATGAGGAACAGTGAGAAAATGGCGAGCGAAAAAGTTGAATCCCCCGATCAGCGCGAGCACTGCTAGAACCACGAGCGGAATGAGCATGCTGGTGGGCGCTTCACGGCTTGTCCTTGCAACGGACGAGCGTGGCTTGCCGAAGAAAACAACGACGAACAATCGCATCATGTAGAACGCGGTCAGAAACGCGGTGAGGAGCGCGAGGGCAAAGATTGTGGGGTTCCGGTTGTAGGCGAGCGAGAGGATGGCGTCCTTACTAAAAAATCCCGCAAATGGCGGGCAGCCGATAAGCGCAAGCATGCCAACACCGAAAGTGATAAAAGTGAGGAAGAGATTGCGACCTTGTCCGCCCATCTTCCAAATGTCCTGCTCATGATGAAGTGCAACGAGAACGGAACCGGCGCCGAGAAAGAGCAGTGCTTTAAAGAAGGCGTGAGTAAACAAATGGAACATGGCAGCTTCGCCCGAGGCGAGACCGACCGCCATGATCATGTAGCCGAGCTGAGAAAGCGTCGAGTAAGCCAAAATGCGTTTGATGTCGTCCTGTTGCGTAGCGATGAGGGCAGCCATCACTGCCGTGATTGTGCCAATCCATGCGATTACACCGAGTGCGTCCGGAGAAGCTTGAACGAGAAATCCCACCCGCACCAGCATGTAAACGCCGGCCGCGACCATGGTCGCGGCATGGATGAGGGCCGAGATCGGCGTCGGACCTTCCATCGCGTCGGGCAGCCAGACGTGAAGCGGAAACTGCGCAGACTTTCCGACGGCGCCACAAAAGATCAGTAGCACACAAATCGTTAGAAACGTCGGGTTACTGGTGACACGCCAGAGTTGTGGAATGATGTCGTCGAAAACGACTGACCCAGTCGCGCCCCAAACCATCAGGATCCCAAGCATGAATCCGAAATCGCCAATTCGATTGGTAATAAACGCTTTTTTGGCGGCGGCGGCCGCGCTATCGCGCTCGAACCAATGACCGATGAGCAAGTAGGAGCAAAGGCCGACCAATTCCCAAAAAATAAACATCATCACGAAATTATTCGCCAGCACAATGCCGAGCATTGAGAACATGAAGAGCGAGAGCGAGGCGAAGTAGCGGGAGTTGCCCGGGTCATCGCGCATGTAGCCAAGCGAGTAGATGTGAATGAGAGCGCCTACTCCGCTAACGAGAACAAGCATCGTCTTGCTCAAGGAATCGAGGGTAAAGCCGATCGGCACTCGGAGGAACCCGTGGATTTCAATCCATGGGATTTCAGTAACGCTTATTTCCGGTTTCGCAAAAACGATACAGCTGCAAACGAAACTAATTAATACCGTGACGACGGAAATAAACGCACTCAAGCTGTGCGTCCGGCGAGTGACAAGGGCGATGATCGCAGCGCCGGCCAGCGGCGCGAGCAAAACAAGCCACTGGATAACGCTCATAAGAATTTTGGCCCACTAAACACGCGACAAGACACTAAATTGTCAGAGGTAAACATCGCGCCGACAATGGCATAGCTTTCATCCTTCCAAATCAATTGCGCCTTTTCAGCTGTTCGTGTCATTCGTGTATTTCGTGGGCTAAAATTTCAAACTATTAATGTCCTCGACATGAGTGGTGCGGCGGGCGCGATAGAGCGCGACAATAATGGCGAGGCCGACTGCGACTTCGGCGGCAGCAACGGTGATGATGAAGAAGACGAGCACCTGCGCGTTGTAATTGGGCAAGCCATCGTCGCCGAGACGAAAACGCGAAAAGGCGACAAGAGAAAGATTGGCCGCGTTCAACATCAGCTCGAGCGCCATGAAAATGATGATGACATTGCGCCGCAACAGGACGCCGCTGAAACCGATGGCGAACAATATTCCGCTGACGGTCAGGTAATCGCCGAGAGTAGTCATCGCAATCGGCGTTTGCTCAAAACGATGACGCCGATGGTCGCGACAAGAATCAGCACCGCAATTACCTGGAAAGGCAGGTTGTAGTTTCCAAACAGCACTAACCCAACGTTGCGAACATCATCAACGTGCTCGGAAGCGAGCGGCGGAAAGGCTTGTTTAGCCATTCGCGTGCTGCCAATGACGGCAAGAATTTGCACCAGCAAAGAGAACGCGACCAGAAACCCGCCCACAAAAGCAACCCAATTCATCTTGCGACGTTCTTCGGCGCGGAGATCGAGCAGCATGATGATGAACAGAAACAGCACCATCACTGCGCCGGCGTAGACCAGCACCTGGATGATTCCGATAAAAAATGCGTCTAGAGACATAAACAAGGCAGAAAGCCCAAGAAAACAAATGACCAGGCTGAGCGCGCTCGCGATGGGGTTGCGGTTAATGACGACGAGCGCGCCGAAGACCAGCATCACGATGGCGAAGAGCCAGAAGAGGAAGGAGGGCATCAAGTTAAGTGGAGTGCTGGAGTAATGGAGTAGTAAGCGAAACAAAACGCGCCCGCGATCTTTCCACTACGCCAACACGCCATTACTCCATTACTCCAGTGTTTGGTTACTTCTTTTCATTCCACTTCAGAACGACACCATGAATAACGCCACCGATCTCGAGCAGCTTCTCCTTGTTGTGCACCATTTCCGCACGAGTGAGTCCGGTAATAGCATAATCTTTACGCAAAAAGATTGCTTGCTCGGGGCAAACTTCCTCACACATCCCGCAGAAAATGCAGCGAATCATGTCAATATCGAACTCACGCGGATACTTTTCGACCTTGCTGAAGCGATCTTTGGCCGGAATTTCGCCCGGCTCGATTTTGATGGCGCGCGGCGGACAGATAAATTCGCAGAGCTGACAGGCGACGCAGCGGATGCGCCCCGCCTCGTCTTTCACCAAGGCTGGTGCGCCGCGGTAATGTTCCGGCAGTTGCGCGTCCCATTTTTGCTCCGGATACTGCATGGTCACCCTGGTGCGGCCAAGGAGCATATCTTTCAAATGCCGGAGGGTGATCGCCATCCCTGCCGCGATCGCCGGCAAATACAATCGCTCGGACCAAGTGAGTTTCGGTCGTGGAACGGTGATAGCCATATCAACTCCTACTCCTGCTCGTAATCACATTCATGCTCGATCGAAAGAAGGTTATCGGTCAACAAACCCAATAATGGCGGCGGCCAAGAAAATGTTCACGAGTGCGATCTCGAAGAAGAAAACCCAGCCCAGCCGCATCAACTGATCGTAGCGGAAACGCGGCAGAGTGAAGCGGATCCACATAAAAACAAAAAGAAGCGCCGCAATTTTGGCGAAGAACACGAAGATGTTAATGAGACCAAAAATCCACCCGCGGGAACCGTCTGGGACGCCGGGAAAATGCCAGCCCCCAAGGAAAAGAGTAACGATAATGGCGGAGCCAGTGATCATGGCAGCGTACTCCCCAAGGAAAAAGAGAGCAAACTTCATCGAGCTGTATTCGGTGTGATAGCCTCCGACCAATTCCGTTTCCGCTTCCGGCAGGTCGAAGGGCAGCCGGTTTGTTTCCGCGAATACAGCGATGGCAAAGACCCCGAACGATATCCACATCGGAACAGCCAGCAGCCAACCGACCGGATTTTTCCAGTTCCCGGCAAATGGCAATATCATCCAGCCATGATCGATCTGATATTGCACAACTTCCGTTAGCCGGAGGTTGCCGATGAGGAGAAAGATTGGTACCACGGCGAGACCTAACGAGAGCTCGTACGAGATCATTTGCGAGCTTGAGCGCACCGCGCCGAGGAAGGGATATTTTGAATTCGAGGCCCAACCGGCGATGACGATTCCGTAAACACCGAGCGAGGCGATTGCAAAAACGAAAAGCACGCCAACGTTGATGTCCGCGATCACCATTGGCACGCCGAAGAGGGTGCTGCCAAATGGCACCACTGCGATGGTAGTGATAGCCGGCACCATCGCGAGACAAGGCGCGAGCCAGTAATAAAGCTTGTTCACGTGCGCGGGCGTGAAATCTTCCTTGAGCAAAAATTTCATCGCATCAGCGATCGGTTGAAATAAGCCGGCCGGCCCGACCCGATTCGGTCCGAGGCGATCTTGAATCAACGCGCTGACTTTTCGCTCGGCGTAAACCGCGTAGGAAACCATCGGCAGAATAACGAGAAAAACGATGCCAACGATTTTCAGCAGTGTGATGAGAATGAAGGATACGGTCGGGTTCATTCGTCCGTGTCATCCCGAGCGAAGCCGAAGGATCCCGCAGAAGTTACCTTAAAGCTTTCGCAACGGGATCTCTCGACTGCGCTTGGGATGAGCGTATTCATTTTGATGCGTGCAGCGGCGGGCGCTCAAAAATCTCTTCGTCGGTCGGCTCGCCGGGAGGCAATGGAGTGTTCGTGTTCTCAGGCGTGGCCATTATCTTCACGCCTAGATCGCCAATTTTGCTCAAGCTCAACCCTGCCAATGGCGGAATCGATTCCGCCATTTGCCGAAACACATCTTCGATCGAGCCAAGACCATTGCTGCCGGTAAGCTCCTGAAGGAGATCGCGCAAGATCTCCCAATCCTCGCGCGCTTGCCCGGGGGGCCGCACGGCCCGATTCAATCGTTGCAAACGGCCGCGACCATTGATCATCGAGCCGCGTTTTTCGGCGTAAGCGGCGGAAGGCAGGACCGAAGTGGCGTGGGCGGTGGCCGTATTGCGCAAAATATTCATGGTGATGAAAGAGGGCAGCCTCTTCAGTTGCTCGATCGTAATTCCAAATTGAGTCGGGTCTTCACCGAGGACGACGAGCGCTTTAGTACGACCTTCCGCCACACTCGCGGCGATCGCCGTTAGGTTCGTCCCCGTTTTGCCTTCCAAACCGAGAATAATTTTCGCGCCGTTCGTATTCGGATTGCGATCCTGGCTCAGCAGAATGTCGTCCCCCTCTCCTTTTCTGGGAATGATATCGATGAGTGAGACGTTCAACTGCTGGGCAAGACGCGCGGTCAGCCAGAGCTCTTCATTTGTCATCCGGCCCGAGGCGACGATGGCGATGTCCCATCCGGTGAAATGGCGCAGTTGCCAAGCAGTATGGGAGATGACCGTTTTCCAATCGGAAGGTTGTAATTTGTTGCCTGAAAGAACTTCCGGCTCGAGCAGCCGTTCAGGGCTCGTTAGGTATTCGAAGTTGAGCCGGCCGTAATCACACATCCAGACGGAATTAACGGCGACGTTTTCGCGTGGTGTCTGGCGGTAGACCACATCTTCGCGCGAGCCAACGAGCGTATTGCAACCGGTCGCGCAACTCGTGCAAATACTTTTGGTTTCCTTCAAAAACCAGACGCGCATTTCGAATCGAAAGTGTGAAGAGGTAAGCGCGCCTACCGGGCAAATATCGACGGTATTAAGCGAGTAATTATTTTCGAGTGGCTTGTCGGGATGCGCCGTCAGAATAGTGTGGCCGCCCCGTTCGGTGAAGCCAAGCACATCGTCCTTTGCGATTTCCTGGCAAAATCGAATGCAGCGCGAGCAAAGGATACAGCGCTCGTCGTCGAGCGTGACCCGCGGACCAATCTGGACCCTTTTCGGTTTCTTGACCTTGTTCTCGAGAAAGCGTGAGTCCGCGCGCCCATAATCGACACTGAATTCCTGAAGGCGACACTCGCCCGCCTGATCGCAAATGGGGCAATCGAGCGGATGATTGATGAGCAAGAATTCCATGACGCCACGGCGACATTCCTCGACCACCGGCGAACTCGTGCGCACGCCAATGCCTTCGGCCACATCCTGTGCGCAGCAAATTTGCGGGCGCGGCATCCAGTTGATCACTGGCTTGCCATCCGCGCCCAGCTCAAACTTCCGGTCCGGGCCCATCCGTGGCAGGCCCATTTCGATCAGGCACATCCGGCAATTTCCGGGCGAGCTTAGTTTAGGATGGTAACAGTAACGCGGAATATAAACACCGACTTGCGCGCACGCTTCAATCACGCGCGTGCCTTTCGGAAATTGATGCCAGACGCCATCGATCTGGACGTTAACTAATGGAAGGTTCTCAGCCATTTCCTCTGCTTCTACGAAATCCCTCACCTGGCGCTTCGCGTCCTCCTCTCCCCACGGGAGAGGATTGAGGTGAGGGCAAGTGGTGCTTTATCAGGCTCATGCTCCTCATCGAAAAGGATCGAGCATGAGTACGAGCAGGAGCGTGAGCATGAGCATGAGCATGAGGAAAAGAATCCATATCAAATCGTCCCGGCGGCGCCGGCTTTCTCCCAACCAGGATCATGCGCCAGGGGAACGGTTGAGATTTTTCCCCTGGCGATGAGTTCCTCAGGTGTGTATTCCGGCGGCAATGGCGGCGGCGCGGATTTTGTTGCGCGCGCGGCGAAATCTTCCGGAAATTTCTCGACAAAACTTTGGGTGGGCCAGGCGCAGGCTTCTCCGAAGGCGCAGATGGTGCGGCCGGCAATGTTATCCGCTACCGTTTTCAGAGTCGCTGGATCCTGCATCACCCCGCCGCCGAGCAACATTCGATCCGTAATCTTTTTCATCCAGAGCGCGCCCTCACGGCAGGGGGTACATTGTCCACACGATTCGTGGGCATAGAACTCGTTAATGTTGTTAAGGGCCCAGACCATGTCACGCGAATCATCCAGCACAATGACGCCACCAGAGCCCGCCATCGAGCCGCAGGCAGCGAGGGAATCGAAATCCATCGGAATTTCATCGATGGAAATTTCACGCTCCAAGGTCGCGCCATCCCCTTGCTTCTCCTTTATTTTAAAGCGTTCGTCGGCACGCAATACCTTGGCCGAGCTTCCGCCGGGAATGACGGCTCGGAGTTGTCGCCCGAACTTCATCCCTCCGGCCATTTCATAGATCAACTGTCCCATCGTTACCGCGCCGACTTCGATCTCAAAGTAACCGGGACGGACTACGTCGCCGCTAACGCAAACAATCCGGGTGCCGGTATTGCCAGGCCGGCCAAGTCGCGAATATTCCGCGCCGCCCATCGCAATGATATGCTTCACGTGACAGAGCGTTTCGACGTTGTTGACGATGGTCGGACACATGTAGAGGCCCAGCGCTGCGGGGAAGTAAGGCGGTTTGATCCGCGGATACGCGCGCTTGCCTTCGAGCGATTCGATCAGCCCCGTTTCCTCACCGCAAATGTAGGCGCCGGCGCCGCGATGAATGAAGATTTCCACATCAAAATGGGAACCGAGAATATTCTCACCCAGAAATTTCTTCTCCCGCGCTTCCTCGATGGCGCGCTCGAGGATCTTCGCGCCCTCGGGAAATTCGCCCCTTATATATATGTAAGCGGTGTGGACATTGAGGGCATAACAGGAAATCAAGATACCCTCGAGCAGCTGGTGCGGATCCTGGTGAATGATGTAGCGGTCCTTGAACGTTCCGGGTTCCGATTCGTCCGCGTTGCAAATCAAATACACCGGCTTCTTCTCGTCAGGTTTGATAAAACTCCACTTCACCCCGGTCGGGAAACCGGCGCCACCGCGTCCGCGCAACGCCGAAGTCTTAACCTCGTTAAGAATGTCCGTCCGCGACATGGTAACGGCCTTCTTCAACTGTTCGTAGCCGCCGTCATCCAGGTAACAATCGATGTTGGGCGTCCAATCCGGACAGCCGATGTTTTTGAAAACAAGCCGGTGTTCGAGAGGATGAGGTAAGGTTTGATGGGTGACGTTTGATCCGCCTTCGCCCGGCTCCGGCGCGATAGGTCTTTGATTGAGAAAAAGACCGGCCACTGAATTAGGATCGACGTTTTCGTGTAATTCATCGTTGACCATGCAGACTGGGGCAGTGCCGCAGCTGGCCAAACATTCCACGAATTCGACACTAACTTTCCCATCCTTGCTAACGACAATTGGATCGTGAGCACCGTTGTGTCCGTGCCTAATGCCAGCGGTCGCACAAAGATTTTCCATAAGACGGTAGCTGCCAGCCATCGCACAACTAAGTGTCCGACAAACGCGAATATGGGTTTTGGCCGCGCGTTTTTGCCGCAACATTGGATAGAAGGTTACCAACTCGAGAATGTTGATCAGCTGTAACTCGAGCTTGCCCGAAATCCAATGAATACCCTCATCGCTGATGAAACCGAAATGTTCCTGCCAAAGATGCAGCAATGGCAAAGCCGCGCTTCGTTTTCGCTCGGGCGGGTATTGAGCAATGGCTGCGTTCACTCGCCGCGTCAATTCCGCCGGAATTTTGGTCGCGATCGAAGTCATACGAATCGGTCGCCTATTTTGGAAGCGTGCTAGATTTTGCCGCTACCTTGTCGTCTTTAAACAACACCGTCACGGTGCCGTTAGGTTGGCGATAAAGATAAGTTGTGCGCTTTAGCAGCATGAAATCCTTGCTTTCGACGCTTGTCGGGGGGCCCAGGATTGATTCCACCTGCTTCTTACTCATCCCTTCGGTCACCTGGTCGACATTGGCCTGGGTGAGGCGTTGTCCACTGCATGAAAAGAGCGACGCGCTAACGAGAAGCCCGATAATCTGGTGGCGAACGCTCTTCATTGTCTGCCAAGATTGGTGTCCTTACTATCCACTTCGTCGTTCTTAAACGTGATCTGGGCGAACTTCCGTCCGTCTTCGTAACGCCAGATCGTCTTCTTGAAGACGAGCATGTCTTTCGTCTCCATCGACGTTGGTGGTCCCAAGATTTTTTCCACCTGTGCCTTGCTCATGCCAGTAGTGATCTGGTTGTAATTGTCGAGGGTCAGCTTCGATCCGGTCAGGAGATTGCGGTTGCACGCGGCCAAAACCAGGATCGCCAAAAGTGCTACCGAGATTATTTTCATCGATCGCATTCTCCCATTACGAAATCTAAACTGCCTAAAATCGCCACCACATCACTCATCATGCAACCCGGCAGCAATTCCGACAGGATACTGAGGTTGACAAACGATGGCGCGCGAATTTTGAGCCGGTGTGGGACACCCCCGCCACGGCTATTGATGTAAAAACCGAGCTCACCCTTCGGGTTCTCGGCCGCGAAATAAATTTCACCCGGCGGCGCTTTCAAACCTTCAGTCACGACAATGAAATGGTGAATCAACTCTTCCATCTTTGTCATCACCCGCGATTTCGGCGGCAACATATTTTTCCAGTCGGCCACGTTGATCGGGCCGCTTGGCAATTTGTCGATCACCTGACATAGAATTTTCGCGCTCTGCCGCATCTCTTCGATCCGGACTAGATAGCGATCATAGCAATCGCCTGTCGTTCCGGTCACTACTTCGAAATCATATTGATCGTAATCGAGATAAGGATGTTTTCGCCGCAAATCGTGTTCGATTCCGCTGCCACGCAGGTTCGGGCCCGACAGCGCATAAGCGACGGCGCGGTCTCGCGGGATCACGCCGATGTCGCGAGTGCGATCGACAAAAATGCGGTTGCGCGTTAGGAGATTATCGCATTCATCAAGCTTGGGGCCAAACGTCTCGAGGAATTTTGCCAATTGCGGAATGAAATTCGCTGGCAAATCGCGAATCTGTCCGCCAACGCGGGTGTAGCTGGTTGTGAAACGCGCGCCGGTTAGCAATTCACACAAGTCGTAGATTTTTTCGCGTTCCTCAAAAGTATACAGAAACACCGTCATCGCGCCGAGATCGAGCGCCATCGCGCCCAGGCCCATCAGATGGGCGGAAATACGGGCGAGTTCGCAGCAGATCACGCGAATGGCTTTGCCGCGTGGCGGAATTTCCCAGTCCATCAATTTTTCCACCGCCAGGGCGTAAGCGACATTGTTGGCGAGCGGTGCGAGATAATCGAGACGGTCAGTGTAGGGAACAAACTGGTTGTATTGCATGTTCTCCGCGATTTTTTCGTCGCCACGATGAAGGAATCCGACGTCCGGGGTCGCTTTGGTGATGATCTCGCCATCAAGTTCGAGTACCAGTCGCAACACCCCGTGAGTGGCCGGGTGCGATGGTCCCATGTTGAGCACCATCTTTTCGCCGATGTCATCGCCCGCTTGCTCAGCCTGTTGATTACGCATCGCCGCATCCGCCGCGACCACGCGAGTCACCGGATCAGGATTCTCAATTTCGCGCGTGGTAAAGGGCATAGCGGGGGCGTGTGTTTATGCTCGCGAGTCGCGTCGCGCGCGCAAGCGCAAAAGGTCGGAGCCAGCAATCCGAGGCACTCAAGCTATCGTCGGTGTATACGAACCTCGCCAGGAAATTTTTCGGACCGGTTCCCCCAAGGCGGCCTTGCTTGATCCAGTCGCGACCTGCTCTATCGGGGAAAAATGCGCCGTGATGATCTGGGGCACGCGCTGCCAATCTGTAGCGAGAATCTGGAGGTATATTCGGGAGTGGCTCCTACACCATTTTAGCTTGGGAATCAAGGGCTTACACAGCTGAAGAAGGCCACTGCAGATTTTCCTTCCCGGTAGAGGCGGCTTTGCTATAATTTCTATAAGTTAATACCAATTGCCCCCTCAAAGGCAGCAGTGTCGTCCCACTTCCATGAAAACTCGCATCGCCCGCCATGTGGCAATTTATCTTTTTATCGCCCTCAGCGGCTATGGCATTGGTGCTTGTCGCCAGAATGTGACGCTTAATCCGAGTGAGGACGATCTCCTCGTCCTCAACGGTTGCGTCGTCTCGGCTTGCAACTATCTGGCAGCAATCAAAACCCAGCACACCTTGGAGAAAAACTTTTGGGCGAAAATTCTTCTGGTCCGTTATGCCAACCATCCAGCCGGCCACGCCTATTGCGTTTGGGAAACGGACGGCACGGTCTACGGATACGATCGGAACGCCGGCGGCTTCCTTATTCCGGTTTACACCCGGGACGCAAAATCAATTGCGATTGTTTTGGCTCAGGAATTATCGAAGCATCTTCACGAGAACCTCTCAGTGAGCCACGCGGATTTCGTGCAGCCGTCGAGCAAGGTGTACCGCTTCTAGCGCCTTTCCAACAAGGTCGGGCGGCGAGTTTTCGGTTCCCGCCGCCCCTCGCCCTGCCCTCTCTCCTCGTGGAGGAGAGAGGGTTAAGGTGCGGTGAATCGTGTGTCACTATCGCCCCAGCAGCTGACTGCTTTAACCAGTCAAGTTTCCCATGCTGCTACCCAAACTGGAGTTTGGGAACGAGACTAAGAAACGGACCGTTGCCCTGAACGGCTAACGACTCTCAGGCTTCGCGTCGCTCCACTTCTTCTTCTCAAACGCTTTTCGCCCGGAACCAACCTCAAACATCTCAAACTCGGTCGGTTTCTGCTGATAATATTTTTGATGATACTCTTCCGCCGGCCAGAATTTCATTGCCGGCAGAATCTCGGTTACAATCGGTTTATCGAACCGGCCGGAAGCGGCCAGTTTCGCTTTTGATGCTTCCGCAATTTTTCTCTCTTCGTCGTTCTGCACAAAGATAGCGGCACGATAGCTCGGTCCGATATCGGTGAACTGGCCGTCCGGTTGCGTGGGATTGATCTGCCGCCAATAAATGTCGAGTAACTGATCGATGCTAATTTTCGCGGGATCGTAAGTGATTTCGATCGATTCGCGATAGTTCGTCTTTTCCGAACCGACAAGTGCGTAAGTCGGGTTCGGTTCCGTCCCGCCGCAATAACCGACGACCGTCTTAATCACGCCCGGCGCCTTATCGAAAGCCGGCTGGATACACCAGAAGCAGCCGCCGGCGAAGACAGCGGTGCGCGATTGCGGGAGCGGATTGGCCATGAGCAGCTGCGTGAGGAAAACATGAGCCAGTAGAACGAGGCGTTTCATGGGGAATTAGACAGCGCGCGTGCGTGAATGTTTCAAGTAGGAACGGTCCACTAAACGTCACCAGAAAACGCAGTGATCACTACCGACCCGCTTTATCCTCGGTTCAGCAACTCACAAGTCGCGGAAATTCTTGTTGGGTGTGAGCCAGGAGGCATCCGGTGTCAGGCCTTGCGCGCGAGCCGCGTTATAAAGCGCGACCATCTCGTCCACTACCAGGTGCAGCGCATCGCCTTCGCTATCGCTCTCATCAGCATGGGCGGTCGGCGCAGGAGCTGCGACCTGCGGGATCGATAGATCGTGACTTCGCCGCACAACAAGTCTGCCGGAGTGAAGCGGGCGATAAAGCCGCAGAATAATTTCAGTCGGAATATCGCGGAGGCGAAATCGAAACTCCGATGTGAACATCATGGCCTCTCGCACTGCAGGATCGGTAAGCGCCTCTTCTCTGCTCCAGCTCATGAATGGCAATTTAATCCGGGACAGCGTCTTCTCGCAATAACGATCTGGAAATCAAGGCGAAGATGCGAGCGATTATGGTCGATTCGCAGGCCGCCAGGCTGGAAACTTGCCCACCTAACATGCGAGGTCGAGCGAGACTGAACACAAACGAGGCCGCCGTCGAATATGTACCGAAATCTCTGACCAGCGCGCTGGAGTTCGACAGAATTTTTTCGCATTTTGCGTCGGTCGAGATCGATCTCGGCTGCGGCGACGGCACTTTTCTCACCGCCATGGCGCGAGAAAACCCGAAGCACAATTTTCTCGGGATCGAACGGCTGCTTGGACGTGTGCGCAGTGTTTGCCGCAAAGTTGCGCGGTTGGATTTAAAGAATGCGCGGGTCTTGCGAATGGAATCTTCCTATGCGGTAACGAACTTGTTGCCCGCCGGGTCTGTTACGGCGTTTCATCTTTTATTTCCCGATCCATGGCCAAAACGGCGACATCATCGCCGACGCGCTTTCACCCACGAATTTCTGTTCTCGATTCATCGCGCTCTGATTGCCGAAGGATTATTTAACATTGCCACGGATCACACGGAATATTTTCAGCAGATCGAAAAGGTCGTCGCCGAGACCGACATATTTGTCATCTCGCGCGAGCAAAAGAATTTTCCGTCCACTACCTTCGAACAGAAATTAGTCGCTCGCGGGCTTCCCGTTCATCGACTGCTGCTGCGAAAAGTTTCGCCGCTTAAGTAAGCCCGTGCTGTCCATTCTTCATCGCCAAACTGAACCTCGACCGCACCGGTCTGGTCCTGGCGGAAAAGTTTGATGCCGCGATGCGCGATTTCATTCGCCCATTCCTCGGTGATCTGTTCGGCAACGGGAGACTCGCGGGAGGTGGCAACGATAAGTTTCGGCTTTACTGCCTCCAGAAATCGAGGTGTAGCTGACCCGCCAGAATGATGCTGACCCTTGATCAAAATGTCGCTCTGCAAATTGTCACCTGTTTCGAGCAGGGCCGCTTCCGCCTTCGCGCCCGCATCGGACTCGAAAAGGACGCGTATTTCTTCGTCAAAGACGAGCTGTACAATCAATGGCGCGTCGTCCGCCGCAGTAACTTTAATGTTTGTCGTCGGGTAAAGTATCTCCGCGCGCACGTTGCGGCCAAAGAGGAGCGAATCGCCACGAATTAGGTGTCGTGGTTTTGTTTTCCCGGGCTGAAGCGCATCCGATAACCGGCGTTGGACAGCGGACCGAACATCAAGCGGGTTCTCATAGATTTCGCGCGGCGCGAAATCAGCGACCGTGTCAGCGGCACCGCCGATGTGTTGCGCATCTCCGTGAGTGAGCAGAATTCCTTCGATGCGATTGATGCCACGGCTGTGCAGGAACGACTTCAGCGTACGTTCGTAATTGCGTTGGCTACCACAATCGATCAACCAATCGTAATTATTCGTGCGGATGTGCGCGGCACCGCCAGTTCCTTCGTCGAGAACGGTGATCGTGATCGGCGCATGCCGCTCAGTGAATCGCGCCAGGTAGACATGCCCCGCCGGTAGCATGGCAAAGAAATGGACGAGGCCGAGGACAGCGCGCGACATCAACCAATTGGCATTATTGAAGAGAATTGAGAGAGCGGAGGAAATCGGGGCGGCCATGAGCGACAACATGGCGAGCGCGAGAACGAAATAAGCGATCGGTACTACCACGAGATTGGCGAAGAGAGATACCGGCGTGACGAGATAAAAATACCAATAGATAAGCAGCAGCGATCCAATCCAGGCCGCCAGCGAAACCGATGCAGCGCGAGCGAGACCGCGGCCTACCGCAGCAAAGAATCGCCGCGGCCGACTCAATAACAGACGTGGCAAAAATGGATCCGGGGCAACGATTCGTTCAAAGCGAACAAACATTGGATCGGCCAACAGCACGATGGCGCCCACCACGGCGAATGACAGTTGAAACCCGCTCGTAAAAAGCTGGTTTGAATCGAATAGTAAAATGAGAAATGCGGCCGCAGCCAGGCTGTTGAGAGCGAGAACTTTTCGATCAAAGAGGATTCCACCGAGCAGAAGCGCGCTCATGACCGCGGCTCGGACGCTCGCGGTATGCAGACCGGTGATGGCAGCGTAGAAAAAAAGCAGAGGAATGATGAGAGCGGTCGCAACCTTGCGCGGCAGGCGTAGGACCATCGCGAACGTCCAAAGTAATCTCGCGACAATGCCAACGTGCAAGCCAGCAACGGCAAACAAATGCAACGTTCCCGTTTGTTGAAATGGCTCCTCGATATCATCGTGCGTTTGATGACGAAGCCCGAGGGAAGTGCCGCAAATGAGGCTGACAACATCCGGGGAATCTTCGAGGTCGCGACTGAGCATGCGTTGCATCCATTCGCGTGAACGCGCCGCCACCCGCAGGATGGAGAATCCACTGCCCGGCGCGAGAATCCGACCATTTTCCGGATAGCGAACGATGAATAAATTTTTCACATCGCGTCGCGCAAGGTAGGCACGCATGTCGAATTCACCGGGATTTCGCGGTGGCTCGATTGGTTGGAAAGTTCCAAAAAGCGCCAGTTCGTCACCGACATTCGGCCGGCCTCGCCAGCGAACAAAAACCGTCGCGTTCGTTTGAAAATCCTGGCCATTGATTCTGGCTTTATGCAATCTCAAAAGGAAACTGGCGTTGCCGGTCGCTTCGATTTTTGGTTCGGTGGTGACAATGCCGATCACGTTTGCAGGACGCGTCTCTGCTCCGGCGATTTGAACAAGCTCATCGCCTGGTGTGTTGGCGATTCGCGCACTGTGGAGCGCGAAAAATGTCGCACCGACCAGCGCAAAAACGAGCGGCGCAAAACTCCAGCGCAACCCTGCCAGTGCGCCTAGAATCGCAATGAACAGGATCGGGCCGGTGATCGCAGAAAAATAATCGGCGGCGACGATACCGGTCACCGCAGCCAAAACGAGTCCGACAAATGGCTGCCGCATCACGCCGCGGTCGATCAATCGCTCACGACGAGATCGAGCTTAACGTCGTACCGGTCGAGCGGAAGCGATTCGACGATCTGAAAACTAAAAGCGATCCCGATTTTAATGGCGCGCGCGGCGCGATGAGCAAGAAAGCGATCGAAAAAACCGGCACCCCGTCCGATCCGCGCCCCTGCGCGCGTGAAAGCGATCCCGGGCACGAGGACAAGGTCGATCGGCGCGAAAATCGCAACATCGTGCTGACCGCGTGCGGTCGGCAAAATCACGATGATTTCGCTGCCGCGCCGGCGCAAGTCCGCGCTCAATGGCGCGATCTCAGGTTCGTAAGGAAACGGTTCGAAGACGACAACCACTCGGGCCCGCTTCCAAACCGGCAGCTCGAGCACGCGGTTACAGATTTTTAACGATCGGCCGCGCCGATCTTCCGCATCGAGCGTCCGCAACTGTTCCTGCATGTGTGCCCGGAGCTCCTGCTTGGATTCATCGATGTTCATCGCGGCAAAATTTTTTGAACTGTGGTCGCGAGCTTATATGCTTCTCCGCAAGTGCCGATTCCTTTTTCAAAAAAAACGCGGGTTGTGCGACAGGCCACCGCGGATGGCGCGGAGAAAAAAACATCGACGCGCGTAACCTTAAAGCCAGGCATTGATTGGCATCGGCGGAATTTTTTGGCCGAAGTCCTCATCCCGTCCCTTTTTACCAAACGCTCCGGTGAACGCGCAGTCCCGCGTTTTCCCAAAATCCGGCCGGGCGAATTTTGCATCACCTGGATCGGGCACGCCTCCTTTCTCATTCAGACACACGATCGCAATATCCTGGTCGATCCGAACTGGGCGAAATGGTTGAAGGTGATCAAGCGGTTGAAGCGGCCGGGAATCGAGCTGCATCATTTGCCGGATATCGATTTGGTGTTGGTGACACACGCGCATTTTGATCACCTCGACCGACGAACGCTGCGGCGGATCGCTTCCGATCAACCGATCGTCGTGCCGGTTGGCGTTGGCACGCTCGTTCACGATCTCGGCTTCAATATCGTGCATGAGCTCGATTACTGGCAGACGGTGCCGCTCGAGGCATTGAAAATTTCGCTGACGCCTTGTCATCACTGGGGGGCGCGTTTTCTGGCGGATCTGCATCGCGGGTTCGGCGGTTTCGTTATTGAAGCGAATGGTCGATCGATCTTTCACTGCGGCGACAGCGCCTATTTCCCGGGCTTTAAGGAAATCGGCGAACGCCATGAGATCGAGATCGCGCTGTTACCGATCGGCGCTTACGACCCTCCGAGCGGACGCGAGGTCCACATGAATCCAGAGGAAGCGGTGCAGGCCTTTCTGGAATTGCGCGCGAAAAAATTAGTGCCGATGCACTACGGCACCTTCCGTCTCGGCTACGAACCGCTGGACGAACCGCTTACGCGCCTACTGGCACGCGCGAAAGAGGCCGGCATTCACGACGACGTGCTGGTCATGACCGAAGGCCAGCCGGTGGTGCTCTAGGCACTCGTGAATCGTGAATTGTGAATCGTGAATACGAACAGCAATCACTGATCACTGTTCACCGATCACCATTCGCGCGCTGCGACTGGGTCGGTGTGCTTGCCGCCGCTACGCTCACCATCATTTTTTCTCTTCTCCTGCTCGCGCACGATCCGCTCATTTTTTGGAACGACGATTACGAAATCTCTGTGCTGCCAGTTTTCGCCGATATGGCGCGAGCATGGAATCATGGCGAGTTTCCGCTCCTTAGCCCCTACTCTTGGATCTGTGGAAATCTCGCGGGCGAATTTCAATATGGTGTTTTCTCCGTTTTCATTAATGCGCTGATTGTCTGCGTTTGGAAATTGCCGCTGACTTTTTCGCAACAAGCAGCTGTCGTTTCCATCGCACATCTCGCTGTCCTCAGTGCCGGAGCGTTTTTGCTCGCGCGTGGCCGGAAACTGTCGATCCCGTTATCCACCCTTGTCGCACTCGTCGCGTCACTAAACGGCTGGATCATTTGCTGGGGCGCGGGCGACTGGTTTGGGGCGCTCGGCGCATTCGCCTGGCTGCCGTGGGCGTGGTGGGCAGCGGAGCGGACGCTTGATCCAACGCGTTCGCACTGGCGTTTTCTTTGGCCGGCGCCTTTCGTTTATCTGCTGATCACAGGGGGCTTTCCTTATACCGTCTTGATGTTGGCGTTAGTGGTCGCGTGGCTAGCGCTGCGCGCCGTGTTCGAGATAGGCACGACGGACACTGCCAGTCCCGCTCGGATCAGCCTAGGCGCGCTTGCGCGGCTAACAAGAACTTGGCCGCTGCTCGCTGGCGTTACAATCGGTTTCGGACTCGCTGCCCCGGCCTGGCTGGCGCTGCTCGACTACGTCCACGGCTCCGCCCGCGAATCGCTTCATCCCTCCGCTCATTGGCAATGGCTCGTCCCGTGGAATGCATGGCCAGGCTTAATCCTGCCATCGTGGACGGTGAATTGGTCGAATTTTTCCTCGCGGTTCGTGCCGCATGGCGCGACGGAACTTGCCTCCGGTCTCGTGCCACCGGCAGCATTACTCGCGGGATTTTTTTCAAATGGCCGCGCTTTGTTGAAAAGAATTCGTTGGGAACTGGCTCTGCTTCTCGTCCTGTTCACTCTCGCGATGCTTCCCACTGCCGGAGTTTTCCGCTGGAGTTTCCGCTGGCTACCGCTCCTCCATCTGGTCCTCGCCCTTTGCGCCGTCGAAGCATTCGCATCGTTTTCGCAAAAACAACGACGCTTTGGTGCCCTCCTCATGCTCCTGCTCATAGTCATGCTCATAATCGGCGCTTTAGTTTTGCGAACCGGCGGCGAACATCTCTTCCCGCTCGCCTGGATTTTCCTAGGCCTCGCGCTGGGTTGGTTCGTAATCGAGTCGCTCCAACTTAGTTTCTTGCGCGCATGGGCGCCGGCGGCCGTCGTCTTCGCAACGCTTCTCGCGACCTACCTCTGCACTTCGCCAAACTCCGACATACCCAAATACAATCTTGCCCAATCCTTGTTAGAACCACAGCCACTCGATCCGCAGCGTCTTTATCTCAGCGTTTACCCGCCACCGGAAAATTTTTATCGAGTGGAGGCTAAACCGGCCCCGGTCGGTCAGGTTGTCCGGCCCGGCAGCACTTCGATGTGGGCGGGCTTGCGTTTCGTCAACGGTTACAGTCCAATCCGTCCCGCCGGGGTGGCGCGCGAATTTGCCAGCGCCATTCATGGCGAAGTCGATCCCGACCTGGCAAAATGGCTTTTGCAGCGCGAGGCCGGTGAAAATGGACTGCTCGAGCGCATTGGCATTGATGGAATCATTGTCGCCCGAGAACTCGATTTCATTCCGCAACCGGCAGCCGAATGGGAATTGGCAACCGAGAACGACGAGGGTCGCGTTTTTCAACGCCATGGCGAGGCGATGCCAATAGTTCGTTCCGTGAATTTTCTTGGAAAAAACTCGATCGCAAAAATCATAGACATCGTCCGAGGGCGAAATTGGGTGAGCGCATCAGTTGCGGCTCCCGATGGGGATCGGCCAGCCCTGATCGCATTCTCCCGTCCTTTTTTTCCAGGCTATCGGGCACGAATTGGTGGGCGCAATCTTGCCGTCTTTTCTGAGCGCAATTTGATTCCGCTGGTAGAAATCCCGCCGGGAATGCATGGTCGCCTGATCCTTTATTACCGGCCTGATTGGTTGATTTACGGGGGGGCGCTTGCAATCACCTCAGCCGCCGTTTGGCTCATCTCCGCTTTCTTTGCACTGCGACGGCCAATTCAGCCCGTATAACCAGCGGCTTTTCTACAAGATAAGAGTTAACAATTTGATGTTGCAGGTGCGACAGTGAACTGTTAACTCGGCAGGATTTAGAAAATGGCGGAGCGGTCCTGCGCGATCGACGATGCTCCCTTTACTTTGTAATGTCGAGCGAAGTCGAGACATCTCTAGTTATTGTCCGAAAGTACCAAAGAGGAGCGGTTTCCAACCGCCGTTTGGTTAAAGCCGGCGGCTTGGAAGACGCCGCTCCTTTGTAAATACAAATAGCTAGAGATTCCTCGACTTCGCTCGGAATGACAAAAAGGGGCCGCTTACCATGGGATTGCTACTGCGAGAACGCTACGAACCCTTCCGGCGACGAGGGCGTCGCTGCTACGGGTCACGAGATCGGGATCCATTCGTTGCGGGCGCGGGAATCGGCAACTGCTTGCACAACTCGCATGTAACGCAACCCATCTTCAAAAGTCGGATACGGTCGCTCATGACCGCCCCCTTTCACGGCATCGAGGAAATCATTCTCGACCGCCCATTCCTTGGCGAGTTCCTTCGGCACATCCACTTCTTGCAAGGCGCGGTCGCCCACCCGACCGGTCTTGATCACGTCAGCCGTGAAATCGTAGATTAACGTTCCGGCCGAACCGTAAACTTCCAGCCGGTCGCCGGTAGCGTGAGCATGGATACCGCTGAACTCGAGCACGCCTTCGGCGCCATGGGCGAAGTGGCAAAGCACGGAGAGCGCGTCGGGGATAATGACGTTGTAACCCTGGCGGTCGGGATACAAAATTTTCCCGCGCGCGAACAATCCATCGATATTGCCGAACCAACGCTGCAGCACTTCGACATAAATCCCGAGCGTCATCACATTGAGCCCGCTGATTTCGATACGCTGCCGCCAGTGGGCCGGCGCGTTCGGGTTCAAATAATTCCCATGAAAACTTTGCAGCCGAATAGTGTGCAGTTGTCCTAGAAAATTTTCTCCAAGCAATTTCTTAACGACAAGATCGCCGCGCAAACCGTAGGGCGGCGGGCAGAGCATGGTCACCTGTTTCGGAAAGCGGCGCGAGGCCGCCAGCATTTCTTCTGCTTCCGCGCGATCGTTCGCCATGCGCGCCTGGCAAAAAACGTGTTTGCCCGCTTCGAGTGCAGAAACGGTGACGGCGGAATGCATGTAGGGCGGCGTCCCAATCCAGATGATATCGATGTCAGGCAAAGCCACGAGGTCGGGCCAGTTAGCGATGGGCACAGCGGTTGGAACATTTTCCTGGCAAAACTTTTCCGCGCTTTCGTAAGTGGAGTTTGAAATCGCGACGATTTCCAGATCGGACCGACGTTTGAAAGCGGGCAGATGCCGTTGTTTTACGATCCCGCCCGCGCCGATGATTCCAATCCGTAATTTGCGATTGCCGTTTCGACTCATTGTATGTGCTTGGTAGAAGAATCTTTGACCACAGTGGAGGCATCCTGTTCAACTCTGAAATGTTCCTGTAGCACAGGCATCTTGCCTGTGGGGCCGGTGGGCATCTTGCCCGCCGATTGCTCTCGTGCTGCCATAAACGGGCAGGATGCCCGTTTGCCCCACAGGCAAGATGCCTGTGCTACGAGTGAAGAATCGCTTGACCATTGTGGGCCGAGAAAGCACTTTACGCTCCCGTTTTTTCATAACCCCGGCGATTGGATCAATCGCCCATACCCCTTGCCTCATGTCTAAAGTTTGCAGCATCACTGGATCCCGTGTCACGCGCGGCAGCATCATTCATCGCCGTGGTATGGCGAAAAAGAAAGGCGGCGTCGGTCGCCACGTCACGAAAAATGTGCGGCGCGAATTTCATCCGAACCTGCACGAGCACCGAATCTGGGTATCGGAGTTGAGAAAATTCGTGCGCATCCGGGTGACGGCGCGAGGACTCAAGACGATTAACAAGAATGGGGCGTATCAGGCGTTAAAGAAAGCCGGCATCATCGCGGGCTAGGACTGGAGCGGCGGCAGGTCAAATGCAATTGACCATTCTGAAATCGAAGATTCATCGCGCCATGGTGACGGGCGCGAGTTTGCATTACGAAGGCAGTCTCACGGTCTCGTCCGATCTGGCTGAGCTGGTTGATCTGCGCGAATACGAGAAGATTCTTGTAGGCAACCTCACCAATGGCGAACGCTTTGAGACCTACGTGATTTACGGTGAGCGACACAAAGGGTTGATCGAACTCAACGGCGCGACCGCGCACCTCGGGAAAATCGGCGATCGCATCACGATCATGAATTTTGGGAGTTATTCGGCCGAGGAAGCAGCCAGGCACCAGCCGCGTATTCTCGTAATCGATGAGAAGAATCGGGTTGTGCGGCAGGAAGGCATCGAGCCGTCGCTCAAGGTCGTCGGCGAGTAGTTGCTTTGTCATCCCGACCGAATGCGAGGGACCTCACAACAGGTCAGGCGCATTCGGACACTCGCGAGTGCCCCTCGGTCCGAGCCGGACTGGCTGTGTCTGCGCGGCTCGGGATGATGGGCGATAGAACTTCGGAAGATGTTCCGTCGCTCGTTTCGTCTCGGGAGCCCTCGGTCGGAACCGGACTGGCATTTGCCGCGCGGCTCGGAATGACGGAGGACGCATCATTACTGGCGGCAGCAACAACGCTTTCCTCAGCTGTCGCTACCGTGGTGGCTGGCGCCGTTTCCGTTGTAGCAGTCGGCGTCGCTGCCCCCTGTTCTGCTGCGACTTCGCCAGCTTCCTGTTTCGGTGGCTTCGCCCGCGGCAAATCGAGCGAACCGTCATTGAATTCGATGATGTGTCCCTCACGAATCATCCAATGCAAATCGGACGCGAGCGCCAGTTTCGTTTTCTCGGCTTCGGCCACCTCGGTATCCAGTCCAATTAACTTTTCTGCGAGTTCCTTGCGGTTAATTCGGGGCGAGGCTCTAAGTGTTTCCAGAATCTGACGTACCGAATCGGAAACCGCAGTTTCATCAATCGCTTTCAACCGAATGGGCGAGACGAAAAGCATTCCTCTGCGATGCCGGAAAATTTGCAGGCCTGCACCGCGGAAACGGCCGGCCAGCTCCTGCATCATGTTGGAGGGCGAACGGACCTCCGCTGACCAGGCATTTTCGATTAGCCGCGCGATCCCGCGATCCTGTAATTTGCGACTAGTAACGCCGTCAATCTCCGCCTCGGCCGTTTCCGAAATCAGCGCCGGAAGATATTTCTCGCGAAAATGCCGTTCCGCTTCCGTTTCGGCATTAAAGGTTTGGGGCGGTTCCTCTTGCTGCGTGGTGAACGTGATCACTTTGCGCGCTTCTTCCTTCCATTGCTCGACCAACGCGAGATCGCTCACGATTTCGATTTGCCGTTGAAAATCAGTGAAGCTCAGGCGCCGGCTGAAACGTTGTTCGTAAAGACGGCGAAGCTGGGGCTGGTAACCATGATGATTAGTTGGTCCCAGCAAAGTTCCGGTTGTCCGTTCGCGCGCAACACTGTTGAAATCGCCCTTGATCGGATCGTGCAAGGTCACATTGGTGGTGTAAAACTTCTCCCGCAGCAGGCGAAAGGCGGAGTTTTCGAGAGCGAAGCGATTCGTCGAGATGGCATTCGATTCGCCCAGACGAAAGAGCGGGGTTGCGTCCTTCGTTTTTATCCGGACGTGATAGCGCTCCGGTTTTTGCAGAAAGAGACGCGCCAGCGCATAAACAGAATACGCCGCGGCGCCAGTCTTGATCTGGGCTGCGACATTTTCAAATGCGGCTGCTTGCGGAAGAAAATGGACGTCGAGCTGCGGCAATGGAGGTGGCGTCGAAGCTTGGCGTGGCGCCGGAAAAAAATCCCGGGAACGTTTCCGATCCTTGCGCTCAAGCGGCTTGCGATCGTCTCGCTCTCCTCGATCATGCCGGCGGCGAGTCTTCTCGGCGTCACGGCGGTGACGCGATGGACGAGGGCGTCGATCCGTGCCCTCGCGCGGCCAGTGGGCCTGCTCATCTTCTCCTTCAAATCCGGCATGACGCGCCACGGACCAATCTTCCTTCACCCATGCGGGAAGGAATTTCAGGTCGATTAAATCGAGTGGCACGCCGGGCGCTGGCACCCTTCTCATCTACTGCATCAGGTCGAGAAGTAAACCGGAGCGCACACTCGTTTAAAACGATGAAGGGGTTGAAGCGGTCAGAGCAAATCGTCCAGCCTTCTGCGCATACTTCAACGATGATCCCAATCCCCGCAGCCGACACGACCGCCACTACAGATGAATCCGTTGCGGCTGGAAATTCATTGACAAGAATTTGAATTGATTTACTTGCCATCCTGTTCAGGCCGCGTTATCGCGGGCGGACGAAACAACCGAATTTTATGGCCGACAAATCAATCGAAGAGAAGGTTAAGGACATCATCGTCGAACAACTGGGCGTTAACCCGGAACAGGTAACGCCGCAGGCTTCGTTTATCGAGGATTTGGGGGCGGACTCGCTTGACATCGTGGAGTTGGTGATGGCGTTCGAGGAGGAATTTTCGGTGGAAGTGCCCGATGAAGACGCCGAGAAATTGCAGACCGTCGGCGACGTCATCAAATACATCCAGGAACGGGCGAAGCCGAAGGAGTAGCCGAATCCCTCGCCTGACTGAAAGGGTAATTCTAGCGCCAACGGCGCGATCTTTGATGGAAGCCCGGGGCAAGCCTCAGGATCGGTCGTCAACTAAATTCAATAGCGCTGAAAGCGCGCCTCACTTCGGCGCCTTTCCATCATCAATCGCTGTCTGCAATCCACCGCTCCGTCAGCCCGAACGCCGAATGCTTTCGGGGTGAGGGACCTCGCGAGTGAGTGGTGGTCGTACAAACAATCTTGTGTGATCCAAGACCTTAGGTGAGGTCCCTCCTGTGCTGGGGATGACGGAGTGGCAGGCGAGAAATTTCGTCGCCCAGCGCACAAACCTTGGCGACTCGGCAGCCCCCGCTTCCAGTCAGCTACGTTTTTGGTTGCACCGCGCAATTGGAATCACAGTGTAGAGGGTGCAGTACTTCACCGAGCCCTTATTTCGCATCGGCGGAAATTACGTCACCGCCGCCGGACTGATTGCGTTCGTTGTCTTTTTCGCAGTTGGCGTGTCCCTGGCCAAGATTTTTCAAAGCGAAAAATTCCGGCGTTTGCTGACCCGCCTCAAACTCGGAAAAAACTTCGCGTCGATCATCCCGACGATTTTCGGTCTCGCCACACTCATCTTTTTTACCATCACCGCCATTAACGCTGCCGGTGTTCCGTTGGCGTGGAATCGGCCGCTGCCCGGCATTTCGCTTACTCTCGTTCAAATTTTCCTGCTCGTTGCCCTGCTCCTCGGGGTCTTTTGGATATCGGCGCGCACGAAATCATTTCTGTTTGACCGTTTTCTCGTAAACAGCGGGCTGGATCGCTCGCTGCAATACGCCATCTCGCAAATCGTCAGCAACATCGTCCTGGTCGTTGGCGTTTTCATTGTGCTGGACAACGCGGGTATTCATCTCGGCACACTGACAGTTTTTGCCGGTGCGGTCGGCGTCGGGATTGGCTTCGGATTGCAAAACATCGCCAGCAATTTCATTAGCGGCCTGGTCATTCTGGCGGAACGCCCGATCACGATTGGCGATCGGGTAGAAGTGGCGGGGGTCGCCGGTCAGGTGCAGCAAATTCGAGCACGCAGCACCGTTATTCTGACCAACGACAACATCACCATGATCGTGCCGAATACGAAGTTTATTGATTCGCCGGTGACAAACTGGACTTATGGCGACCCGCGCGTCCGTTTTCGCATTCCCATCGGTGTCGCCTATGGCAGCGATCTGGAGACGGTACGGAATGCATTGCTGGAAGTAGCGCGGGAAAACTCGCACGTGCTAGAGGACCCGAAGCCGACGGTATTTTTGGAAACGTTCGGCGACAGCGCGATCAACCTTGAATTGGTGGTGTGGAGTAAGGAAATGAGTTATCGGCCGCGCCGGTTCCGGAGCGATTTGAATTTCGCCATCGCGCAAAAGTTGCGCGAAGCCGGCATCGAAATCGCCTATCCGCAGCGTGATGTGAATTTCCGCGGCGGCGTAGTGCGCGTGGAAATGACGCCGTCAGAAAAAACGCCGCAGCGCGCGGTTGCGGACGGCGCATAAGAGATGGCGACATTTTCTTTTAAAGACGGCACCGCTGCTGTCGTCTCGCCCGACGAGCTTCAGCAATATGAAGACTGGCCCAGCGCCTTTCACGACTGCTGCAAAGACCATCGCTTCTACGAAATCATTGAGGAAACACTGGCCAATGATTTCGAATATCAATACCTGATCCTGCGCGATCTCAACGGAAAGATGCGCGGCATCCAGCCTTTCTTTTTTGTGCAGCAAAATCTGGTAGAAGGAATTCCAGGCGGAGCACGACGGCTGGTAGATTCCATTCGGAGAAAATTTCCCCGGTTTCTCACCATGCGCGTGCTGATGGTCGGCTGCGCCGCCGGTGAAGGTCATCTCGGCGCCCTCGGCCCCGCTGATTCAATCTGGATCGCCGAAGCGCTGCATGAGTGTCTGCCTCAAGTCGCGCGCGCGGCCAAAGCGTCACTGGTCGTTTTGAAGGATTTTCCCTCGAAGTACCGCAACACTCTCGCTAGATTTTCCGACAACGGTTTTACCCGCGTTCCGAGCATGCCGATGACGCGGCTAGCACTTAACTTTCGTGACTTTGACGATTACCTCGCGCATTTGAGCTATGGCACGCGCAAGAGTTTGCGGCGGAAGTTTCGCAAAACCGAGCGCGCAGCCAAAATCGAACTCGAAATCGTTAGCGACATCACCCCGCATCTTGACGAGGTCTATCCCCTTTACCTGGCGGTGCATGAGCGTTCGCCAATGAAATTCGAAAAGTTAACTAAGGAATATCTTTCCAAGCTCAGCCAGCACATGCCGGAACGGGTGCGTTTTTTCATCTGGCGACTCGATCGCCACATCATCGCCTTCAGCATTTGCATGGTGCACGCTGGTACGATTTATGACGAATATCTCGGCCTGGACTATTCGGTCGCGCTCGATCTTCACCTTTATTTTTACACGCTGCGCGACATCCTGCGCTGGGCCATCGATAATCACCTGACCTTTTATTGTAGCAGCCCGCTCAATTACGATCCGAAGCTGCATCTCGGTTGCGATCTCGCACCGCTCGATCTTTACGTGAAGCATACCCAGCCGTTATTGAATCCAATTTTTCGACAAGTGTTCAGATTGCTGGAGCCAACGCGACACGATCCGGTGCTGCCGAAATTCTCCAACGCGGCCGAGCTTTACGAATGACGTGGCAGCTCGAGCGCACGTGTGCGAAAGGCCGCGTCGCGGAAATACAACTTTCGTGCGGTCGCGCGCTTGTCTTCGAGCATGCTCGCGATGTCCCAATGGAATTTTGGGCGCGCGGTTTTTCGGACACGCCAAAAGATTTTCAATATTACGAGTTGGTCGAACAGACGATGGGTTCGGCCTTCGAATATCGTTATCTCGCGGTGTTCGATCAGACCAACCGACCAGTCGCCTTGCAACCGCTTGTCCTTACCACCCAGGACCTGGCCGTTTCCGCTAGCGAAGCCCTCGTGCGATTCGTGGCCAAATTGCGTACACTCTGGCCGCGTTTTTGCCAAAGCCGCATGGCCCTCGCCGGCTGTCTCGTGGGTGAAGGGGAAACAGGCGCGATTGAGTCTTTGGAAGTCGCAATTCCGCTGGTGGCCGAAGCGCTGGAAAAATATGCGCGGGGCCAGGGCATCTCCTTAGTGGCGTTCAAGGATTTTTCCACAAAAATGCGGCACGCCTTTTCCTATCTAAGCCGCTCTGGTTACTCTCGTCTCGCTGGTTTTCCGCCGCTAACTCTCGAGCTCAATTTTGCGTCGTTCGATGAATACATGGCAATGCAATTGAGCAGGGCGACCCGCAAAGATTTACGCCGCAAATTCCGCGCGGCCGATGATGCCTCGCCTCCGCTTGCGCTTGAAGTCTGGACTGATGCGGAGCAGATCATTGATGAAATTTATCCGCTTTATCTCGCTGTCGCTCAGACCAGCGCGATCCGGTTCGAGGTTTTCACTCGCGAATATTTTCTTGAAGCGGGGCGATGCGCGCCGGGAAAATTCCGCTATTTCATTTGGCGACAAGGTTCCCGTGCGGTCGCCTTTAGTTTTTGCACGATCTGGAATGGAACACTCTACGATAACGATATCGGTCTGGATTATACGGTCGCCTACGAGCTAAATCTTTATTACGTCACGTTTCGCGATCTGCTGAATTGGGCGCTAAGCAACGGGCTGCGGCGCTACGCCAGCGCCCCCTTCAATTACGACCCGAAGTTGCGTCTGCGCCTCCAACTGCAACCGGTGGATGTTTACGTGAAACATACTTCGCCCTGGCTCAATCCATTGATCAAAGTATTGGCCCTGCTTTTTGAACCGGCGCGCACTGATCCGGTGTTGCGGCGCCAGCTTCACCTTCTCCGATGATTCAAAAAACGAAGGAACTTTTGCTCAATCCATGGTTCCAGCTCGTCCTAAGCGTGCTCTTTGTCACGACCTCGGAAGTGTTCCTTAAACGCGGGGCCGTGCAAGCACCGCGCTTACCGGAAGAAGTGAACTGGACCGGTGTTTCTGGTCTGGCTTCGCTCGACGTCTGGTACGGAATTTTGTTCGTGATCGCGAGCTTCGTCAACTGGCTCTACGTCCTGCGTTTCATTCCGCTGACAATTGCCTTCCCCCTCTCCAACTTTGTTCATGTGCTCGTGCCGTTGAGCTCGTGGTTTTTTCTCAATGAATATATTTCGGCCCAGCGTTGGTGCGGGATCGCGCTCGTCCTCCTCGGCGTTTTGATCGTGGCCAAGCCGGTCGCGCGAATGGAGGAGAAATTGTGACGCTTTTTTCCGCGCTTCTCATTTTCGTTGCGCTGATCCTTTTTGTCGGTGCCCAGCTCTTTCTAAAGCACGCGATGGAAAGCGACTTTCGCAGCGCGCGGTTCACAAAATGTTTCGCCATCGGTCTCTCGACCATGACCGCTTCATTTTTTATTACCCTGGGATTGCTCCAGCATTTCGACCTCAGCTATCTCTACCCTTTTCAGGGATTGAGTGTCGTCATCATCAGTCTTCTGGCCGCGGCGATTTTGCGGGAAAAGTTAACGCCGCGTCTTTTCTTCGGCGCCGCGCTGATCAGCGCCGGCGTCGTGCTCGTCTCATTGAGTTAATGCGGGCCAGAGCGCCTCGAAAGCCCGGCGATTGATCGCGCGAATCGTATTGGGCGAGGGAAAATTAAATTTTGGATGATCGAATTCCGAAGTGAATCGCTGTTTCCGGCGCGCATAGGACGGCAGCGAGTAAGCACCGCACATGTCTCCGGCAAGGATGTGCGCATGGTGACGTAAGATCGCCAACGCCCAGCGAACGTCTTCGAAATCGAACCTCCCGTTTTCCCAGTTGGTCCAGGCAAAATCCGGCGCCAGACAATCCAGATCGATCGTTACGTAAATATTCGAGCCGGTCAGACCGGCGGCGAACTTCTCGAATTGTTCCCGCCAATTTTCGCGCAGGATCGCGCCCCGCCGTTTCCGTGCCCGCGCCGGCCGATCATCCGCCCATGGGTGGACCACCAGCGTGCCGGCGCGTTCCGCTTTGCGATTTCCGAAAAGTTGATGCGGCCACCAACACTCGAAATTTCCGCAGCCCCAAATCGCAACCTGCCGGACATGTGGCAACTCCAACGCGCGATTGATCCAGCCGCCGCAACACCAGCGCGGGGGCCGGACGTCCCAATCGGGATGATTATCAAAGGAGACGAGCGTGACCGGTTGGTGTGTCAATCGAAGCCACAATCCGGTCAAATGATGAAAGTCCCCCGAGCCGCAGAGGATAAATTTGGCGAGTTGCGGCCTGATCTCGCCATAAAATTGTTCGATCATCCGCGGCGAAGTAGAAAAACGGAGGCGCGGTCCCCACTTCGTCGCATCAATGGTTGGCAAACCGTGCGGGATCTCGCGCCAGGCGGCGTCGAGATCAAGGTGAACGGCCGAATGGGCTGGGCTATTCACGGCTTCCGCCGTGATTGAAAACGCGATTCGCTCGCGCGCGCGACGCGCAAATTTTCTGCTGCCTCAGCGAAGTCCGGCTTGAGTTCGAGCGCCTGATCGAACTGCACGATTGCCTGCGAAGTCTGACCTTGCCGCAGAAAGGTTAGTCCAAGCCCATTCACTGCGTCAACGTGACCTGGCGCTTGCTTGATCACAGTCTCAAATTCGGAACGTGCTGCACTCAAATCACCGCGGGCAAGAAGAGCTTTGGCAAGGGCGAAGCGCGCTTCGATAAAAGTGGGCTCCTTCTCTAGCGCCTTGCGCAAATCCGAGATTGCATCGTCTACTTTTCCTTGCGCCTGCAAATAAAAGCTGCGCCGATAAAGTGCCGGTGGAAAATTTGGATTGATCTCGAGCGCGGCCGCAACTTGCCTGGCAGCTTCCTCACCACGACCCAAACGTTCCAAGGTGTAAGAGTAGTAGGATCGCAAGTCGGCGTTTTTCGGATCCAGGGGCAGCGCCGCTTCGTAGTGCACAGCGGCAGCGTCAAATCTCAATTGATTTTGCCGCAGCAAAGCCAGGCTATAATGTGCGCCCACATGTTTCGGATCGAAACTTAAAGTGGTCTCAAATTCGTGGGCCGCAGCGTCGAGCTGGCCGTCACGCTGAAGGCTTTTGGCGTACTCGTAATGCTGGCGCGCGCCTATCGGTAAATCTTGCACTACCCAGGCGGTGCGCTGCAACGCCGGCACCGCGCTATGCAGCTGCCACAGCCACAACGCCCCTAGCGGGACGACGAACGCCGCCACCCATTTCGCGCCGTGCAAAAGCCAGCCGTGAAAAATTCCGTGCGGGGAAACTTCGGCCGTGCCGCCGCTCAGCCCCAGTGATTGCCGAGTCGAACTCTCCCGCACTTTCCAGATAAAACCGTCATAATAAAAATGGAGCAATGCAGAGGCGGAAACCACGCCGGTAAGCACGTGCTTGATCGTTTCGATTTGCAGACGCGAATTGAAATAGGCGAGCGAGCCGTAGGCAAAAATGAGGCCGAGATAAAGTCCAACCAGCGAGCCGCTGCGGCGGAAAACAAAGCGCATGAATCCGCCGATGTTCTGATCTTTTTCGACACGGTTGCGATTATAAATCCAGACCAAAGAAAGGTACTGCACGTCGTGAAAGACTTCGAACAACGCGATCCCGACGAGAAGATTTGAAACGCCGTTGTTGCAGTACCACCAGAAGCTGATGCTGGTGATCAATAGCGCGAGCTTGACCGGGTTCGGTCGCTTCGCCTGCGTCGACATCCAGACAAAATTCGCAACGAACAAAATCGAGACGGCGAGCGCGAAAAAAACAAAGCCACGTTGCGCCGCTTGCAAGACCCACGGCTGAATGAAGGGTCCGCCGCAGGAATAGAACAGGTCCAATGTGTCCGTCATTCGCATTGGCGACAACACAACCGCCGTCGCAAACCAGATTGCGCAAAGCCAGAAGTCGAGCCGGCGATTAAGGGCAGCGAACGAACCGGTTTTCGCGTCGTAAATGCGACAAAAACCGTAGGTCTGCATCATCCCATGCCAGACGCCCCAAAAGAAAACAACCAGAATGATTCCCTTCAGGTCCCACCAGTAAAACGCGACGCAGGTCACCAGGAGAAAGAGCGGGGCAAAAATGAAACGCCAGCGGAAACGTTCGAACAAGGCGCGGTCGCCGTATGCTCGGATCATTCCCGGGAGGTGATGTCCCATCGCGCCAAAAGCGGCGACGAAAAGATAAATGTCTTGTGCGCTCCAGCGCGATTGCGCGAGCGCGAACACCGGCAGAATGAGCAGCGGCGTGCCGACGTAAAGAATGAGGTCGCGCCAGCTATTCAGGATCCAAAGGTTCGGGCGCGACCGCGCCGCAGGAACTGCCGGAACGGTTTGTGGCCGCGAAAAAGCGGTGACGTGTTGCATGTGGAGGAGCGCGCTAATTATTCCCTAGAAGCGGCGAAAATCAACGCTGACGCGCCCTCCGCCAGCTGGAGATGCGCGCAAACGTGGTTGGCGCTGCGATGAAAAGAAGAACGATGCCATCGAACAACAGCGCAAAATCCGAGGAACGCGATTTTTTTTGTCGGGTCCGCGATAGATTTCGTCACTTCGCGCACAGGTCTGCCGAGGTGCTGGGATCGGCCTGGGCCTTTATCGGCGCTATTTTTATCATTGCCGTATGGGGTTTAACCGGACCGGCCTTCTACTTTTCCGATACCTGGCAACTGATTATTAATACTGGAACTACTATCGTCACTTTTCTCATGGTCTTCCTCATTCAAAACACGCAGAACCGCGACGCCAAGGCGATGCACCTAAAGCTCGATGAATTAATCCGCGCCATCCAAGGGGCGCGCAATCGGCTGGTTGACCTGGAAAAATTATCGGATGACGAGCTAAAAAGACTCGAGGAACAGTTCACCCGCGTGCGCAACAAGGCAGCGCAACGCGAGTCCGAAATGGATGCGGTCGAAGACGAAGATTAGGCTTCGCTCCGCGCTGGAAGCCAGCCTGACTCGACCAACGTCACCAGCTTGCCGTTTTCCTAATCATTAGCGGGCAACATGCCCGCCGGCCCCGCAGCCAAGACGGCCGTGCTACGCTTTCTTTGCTTCACCGGTGCGCAGGAAAATTCTGCCACTCGGGCAGAGTGCAAACACTTCGCAGTTTACGCAATCCGGCTTGCGCGCGAAACAGCGGCGACGTCCGTGCCAGATGAGCCAGTGACTCCAAAGCGTCCAATCGCGCCGCGGCACAATTTTCATCAAGTCGCGCTCGATTTTCTCGGCATCGCTGTTTTTCGTTAGTCTAAAGCGCTGCGACAAACGAATAACGTGCGTATCGACCACGATCCCTTCGTTTTTCTCAAAAGCATTCCCGAGCACGACGTTCGCCGTTTTCCGCCCGACGCCGGGCAGCGCACACAATTCTTCCATCGAATTAGGAACTTTCCCCGCGTGCTTCGAGACGATGGCCTGGCATGCGCCGAGAATGCTCCTGGTTTTGCTTCGAAAGAAACCGGTCGAGCGAATTTCGTTTTCGAATGTTGCCGGCCTTGCCTTGGCGAATGCCCGCGCGTCGGGATATTTCTTGAACAGCGCAGGCGTAACCATGTTCACCCGCTTATCCGTACATTGCGCGCTTAAAATGGTTGCGATCAAAAGCTGCAACGGATTTGTGAAATCGAGCTCGCAATGCGCGTCGGGATAAACTTTGCGGAAGCGCTGCGCCAAAGCGAGCGCACGTTCGCGCGTAGTAGTCATCGTTTTAATTTTCGGAGACCTCATCTGGAAATCTTGGCTGCCGGTCGCGGCCAATCGGAACATAGGCATTCCTGCGTGTGCGCCCAGCGGGTTTCCAACCCGGCTGCTTCAGCGCCCGCAACCGTTACATCAGCGGAGTAAAACTTCGCTGGGCAGGGGCCAAACAATCCGCCGCTGTGTCATGGCGTTTCGACCGGTTCCCGCGGCACCGATTTGCCGCGGACGCGCGAAACCAGAATTTGGCCTCGGCGCCAAACCCGGCGTGCCCAGGCGAATTCGCTGGCCAGAATGGCGATACCAAGGGGGACGATGATAATTGCGGGGCCGGGCAGAACGATCATCACAACGCCGATCAAGACCACGCTGAAGCCAATGGTGCCGATGAGAAATCTGCGCAAGCGCGGCCGCGATTCGAGCCCGAAACGCGCGATACACTTCTGAAGCCAACGATTCACAACGGAGCCTCCACCAGTTACACTTTCGCGCAACGCCAACTAGCTGCTATCGGGCGATGAATGGCGTCAACTTCTGTTCGAGATGCGGCGGCACGTGTGCCGTAATCACGGCCTGATCACCGTCGTACTGCAAGTCGAGGACGTGACCAACGCGATGAATTTCCGCGATCAAATTCGATTCGCTTAACGGCACGCGGAAGTGCGAGCGGAGTCGCCAGGCACTGAGAGCCGCTTGCAAGGCATCGACAAACTGATCGATCCCGTGCCCGGCCTTGGCGGAAATAGCGACACTTCCGGGAAATCGCCGGCAGTAGATCGAGGCCAGGTCCGGATTTTCCAGGAGGTCGATTTTGTTGAAAGCAATCAGCGTCTGTTTGCCGAAAGCATCGAGTTCTTTGATGACACTGTCGACCGCTGCCATTTGCTCATCCACTCGCGGGTGACTCAGGTCGACCACGTGAATGAGCAGATCGGCTTCGCTCACTTCTTCGAGCGTGGCTTTGAAGGATTCGATCAGGGTGTGCGGCAGTTTGCGCAAAAATCCCACCGTGTCGGTGAGCAGAACACGCTGTTTGTTCGGCAGAGTGAAACTGCGCGTGGTCGGATCAAGAGTGGCGAAAAGTTTATCGACTGCGAGGACGTCCGCTCCGGTCATCAGGTTCAACAACGTGGATTTTCCAGCATTGGTATAACCGACAACAGCCGCAACGGGCCATTGATGCCGCTTGCGGCCCTGTCGCTGCGTGCTGCGGACTCTACGGACGCCTTCCAACTCGCGTTCGAGTCGCGCGATCCGTTCCTGCACCCGGCGGCGATCGACCTCCAACTGCGTTTCGCCCGGCCCTCGCGTCCCAATCCCGCCGGTCTGTCGCGAAAGGTGGTGCCACATTCTCGTTAGTCGCGGCAAAAGATACTGCAATTGCGCTAGTTCGATTTGCAACCGGCCCTCGCGACTCCGCGCGCGTTGCGCGAAAATATCGAGAATGAGCTGGGTACGATCGAGGACCTTGCGCGACAACAGATTTTCCAGATTACGCCCCTGCGCCGGGGAAAGTTCGTCGTTAAAAATTACCGACGTCACTCCCTGGCTTTGCACTGACTCTTTGATCGCCTCCGCTTTTCCTTTGCCGATGTAGAATGGCGCGGTCGGCTTGGGCAGTTTCTGGGTCACGGTATCGACCACTTCCGCGCCGGCCGAGCTGGCCAGCTCGCGCAATTCCTCCATCGAGTCGCGCAGATCCCATTTGGAAACGCCATCCTGCTCGAGCCCAATCAGCAGCGCGCGCTCTGCTCGCTTCTTCGGTTTGGTCTCGATCATTCCTGGGCGCGACGAAACATTTGCGTGATCGCGCGGACTGCTTCCCGATGTGAAAACGGTGTCAAATTCAACTGTGAAAAAGTAGTTTGATGGCGAAACCAGGTCAACTGCCGCTTGGCGTAGCGGCGGGTCGCTTGTTGGATCTTCGCGATACATTCTTCACGTGAAATCTGACCCGCAATCAAAGCACGAATTTCTTTTAATCCCAGAGCGCTGGCTGCAGTCTGCCCGATATCTTGTAGCGCGCGAACTTCTTCTTCGACGCCATCGCGAAACATCGCGTTCACCCTCTCATTAATTCGTTGGTAAAGATCGTCGCGGTGGCGCAGAAGGAGCACGCCGTTAGTAGCTGTAGCTGCGGGCGCTGACTGCGGCTCGCGGACAGCGTCCGTGGCTACAACACGGCTCGGGATGACGGAGGCAGCGATCTCGATCGCACGAATAACGCGTCGCGGATTCTTCAGATCCGTGCGGGCCGCAAGTTCTGGACTGAGTTTCTGAAGCCGCTCGGCTAATTCTTTTTGTGGTAAACGGTTCAATTCCTCGCGCAGCTTCGGATCGGGCGGTGGAACTTGATCGAACCCGTGCGTGATCGCCTTCAGATAAAGTCCGCTCCCTCCAACAACGATCGCGTTTTTCTTGCGTGAATGAACATCGGACAGGGCAGCGCGCGCCAGCTCGCGAAAGCTTGCCGCCGACATTGTCTCGAATAACGAGATTTGACTGAGCAGATGATGGCGCACCCGTCGTTGTGCTTCCGCGTCGGGTTTGGCGGTCAAAACATCCAAGCCGCGATAAACTTGAAATGCGTCGGCATTGACAATCTCGGCGTCGAATTGTTCTGCCAGTTCAATTGCCAGCGCCGTTTTTCCGACGGCGGTCGGACCCACCAGGAAGAAGGGCATTCAGAATTGTAGGGCAACCGCATCGGTTGCCAATCTACCATGCAGAGGCGAAGCGTCTGCCCTACAGAATAAACCGGACGCGGAAAGCATGGTAAGGGCGCGGGGCATCTTGATTGAATCCCGGCATCACCGATGCCGGCTACGACGTGGGTCGCGCAGATTTTGGTAGCCGGGATCGGTGATCCCGGCCCCACGCGGCGCTCGGATAATGCGCCAAGGAAAAGCGGGAGTCACGCTTCCCGCGACTCCCGCTTTCAAGTCCGATTCCGTCGATTAGTTGCGTGCGTGTTCGTTCGATTTCGCGCCGCTCACTACCAGCTTGCGGCCAAGGAATTCCTTGTCATGCAACTCGGTCACCGCTCGCTTCGCTTCGTCCACGGTTTGCATTTGGACGAAAGCGAAACCCTTCGAGCGCTGATTATGCTTGTAGCTCACCACTTCGGCGCTTTGCACGTGGCCAACACCGTTGAAGAGGTCAAACAAGTCGCTCTCCGTCGCATCGAATGACAGATTTCCGACGTAAAGCCGCGGCGTAGTAACTTCGACCGGTTCCGGTTTACGTGGGGTGCGCGCCTGAGGGCGCGATTGCGATCCGTTGCGTTGTGCTGTTTTGGCTGCGCCTTTGTCGGGCGCTGCGAAAAAATCCGCGATTCGTGACCAGAACCCTTTCTTCTGTGGCGCCGCTTTGGCGTCTGAATATCGACGCCCCTGGCCATCGCCTCGGCGGCGGGAACGCCCGCGCCCGCGGCGCGAACTTCTCCCGGATGTATAAGATTTCATGTTTATCCTTAATGAATTTCTGATGATTGATCAGGCGGAGCGCATCGGTAGATGCACGGCCGGCAGCGCGCGAACTTCGCGAGGTCCATTCATGTGGACGAGCAATCGCCGCCGGAAACTCCGCCTCATATTGCCGGCGCGACCCTAATTGACATCGCGCTACAGTCAGCCAACGAAACAGGGGACATGCGAGCGTTCGCATCATAAATTCCAAAATCTGAGTCGTCGGATGCGGAAGATCAAAGCCTGCCGGCACCGTTAACGATCCCATTATCGACGGGCTGACGGCGATTGCAAGCGCCGCTTACTTATTACGCGGTCCGAGCAATTTGTCGCGCACCGAGTAATAACGGGACTTGAAATACTGCTTTGGTCGTTCCTCCCGGATCGGGCGTGCCCAATGGTGCAAGAAACTTCGGTGCGACATCCGCGGCGCGTAGCCAAAGTGCGGCATCAACTCGCGACAATGCCATTCCACCCAGCCAATTTCGTCCACCGACAACTCGCTTTGCCAACTGGCCGCCCGTTCCCCGCTCACCTCGCTGAACTCGCGCTCGGTTGCAGAATTTCCCGGCCAAAATTTTCCCGCTTTTGTCGGAGTCAACACTACACTGCGATCAAAGCTGATTTCGAGAAAGTCGCAGACGCGTTGCATCGGCGGGGCTGGATCCGCGACCAAATCCTCATAGCGGGTGACCATTCCGGAAATTTCTTTTCGTTCCGCGCATAAAGCCAACTGCGCCGCCTGCAACCAGTGCGAAACGCAGTAGTAAACCGAAAACTCACGGGTTTTTCGCGTTTTTTCTAAGGCAATTTGCGCCGCCAGAATCGCGCGCGGGTCGCGCATCGTGATCAGAAGTTTCGCGTGCGGAAACCGCTCGAGAATCTGTGGAATGAAACGCCGATTCGCCGGCGTTTTTTCTACCCATCGCACAATCGAATCGAGCGGGATGCCGAGCATCTCCGCGTACGTTTCCATCATCAGCACGAGTAAATCTTTGTCGGTGTTCTTTGGATCGAACGCCACCGTTTCAAATCGTTCGCGGAAGTCCGCGGCCGGAAAATGGCCGTAATCCATTTTTTCCCACTCCGGTGGTCCGCCGAAAAGGACGCGGGAAAGCGCCTCCTTGGTCAGATAATCAAACTGTGCTCGGCGTCCATATTTGCCGTACTTATTAAGGGCGGTCGGAAAATAGGCGGTCTCTTCCGGCAAAACAAGCAGCTGTGGATGGCCATCGAGCAGTGCGATGAGCAGGGTCGTTCCGGTTTTGGCCTGGCCAGCGGCAAAACAGGCGCGCTGCTCAAATGGCAGAATCATTGTTGCTGAGCGCGAAACCATTCAACGAACTTTGGCAAACCATCACGCAGCTTTGTCGTCGGATTATAACTGAGAAGCCGACGCGCTTTGGAAATATCGGCGCAGGTTAGCGGCACGTCACCCGCTTGTTCGGGCAATCGATTGATCTTTGCCTTTCTGCCGACGGCCGCTTCGATCGCTTTGATCAAATCTTTCAATTGTACGGTCTCATTTTCGCCGAGATTGAAAATGTCCCACATCGCGCCGTCGTATTTTAGCGCTGCGATTACGCCCTGAATAATATCGTCGATATAGGTGTAATCGCGCCGTGTCGTGCCATCGCCGAACTGATCGATCGGCTGGCCCGCCAGAATTTTGCGGGTGAATTGATGAATCGCCAGATCGGGTCGTTGCCGCGGCCCGTAAACGGTGAAAAAACGCAACGCGATCATGGGCATTTGATAGAGGTGCGAAAAAGTGGAGCAAAGGAACTCGCCGGCGATTTTTGTCGCCGCATAGGGACTGATGGTTTGGGTAAGATGAAAATCTTCTGAAAACGGGACGGTTTTGCAGATTCCATAGACGGACGAGCTCGACGCAAAAATGAAGCGTTCGATCCCAGTGATCCGCGCCGCATCGAGCAAATGCAGGGTGCCGGTTACATTGGCGTCATAATAGAGTTGCGGCTGAGCGATGGATGGGCGAACACCAGCCCGCGCCGCCAGATGCGCGATGGTATCGAATTTCTCGCGATGAAAGAGATCGCGCACGGCGTTGTTGTCCCGCAAGTCGATCTGAAAAACCGGTGCGTGATTTTTGACGGCAGCTATGTTGGCGCGCTTGATTTGCGGATTGTAAAAATCGTTGAAGTCATCAAGAATCGCCACGCCGTTACCGAGGGTGAGTAATTTTTCGACAAGATGCGACCCGATGAATCCGGCGCCACCAGTGACGAGAATGCGCATGGTGCAAAAATAGATTTGCGAATGCCGATTGCCAATTTCCGATTACTCTCGTGCTCTTGCTCGGAATCGTGCTCTTGCTCGAAAGATGAAGCGCGCTGCGTTCTACTTCGGCCTATTCACCGTCGCATTGCTCGGAATGCTAGCCTGGCGGCTCGCGCCCGAATTAACGCGACCAACTCATCTCGATCCGGCGTTTCAAATTCCTTCGCCGTTCGAACTGGCGTCACTTCCACTCGCGACTCGCTTCGATTTTCCACTCGGTAGCGAGCACGGCGCGCTGGCGTATAACGCACAACGTTTCACTGAAAATCATCATCTGGGTGACGATCTCAACGGAATCGGCGGGGAAAATTCCGACCTCGGCGATCCGATTTACGCAGTGGCTGATGGCCGCGTTTTACTGGCGCGCAATGCTGGATCGGGCTGGGGCAACGTCATCATCGTGTTGCACGCAATCGAGGAGAATGGCGCGCGCCGCTACGTGCAATCGTATTACGGCCATTGCGACGAGATACTGGTCGATGCTGGGAACGATGTGCGTCGCGGCCA
>Ga0209378_1000163_pt1 | contig 47307 bp, 43 predicted proteins | sample GraSoiAngelo_156_FD_186170 | JGI IMG/M metagenome (GOLD analysis project Ga0209378, IMG submission 186170) | Grasslands soil microbial communities from the Angelo Coastal Reserve, California, USA - 14_1009_13_40cm (SPAdes) (version 2) | ecosystem: Environmental > Terrestrial > Soil > Grasslands ...
GACACCTTTCCCGAGAAGTCCATTCGTGTTTGACGGACAAGATGGAGAAAATCTGAGCTCTCCGACGCGGTGGCGTTCTCCCACTCGTCCAACGTCTCCCGGATCCGACGATGAATGAGCGGAGTGTGGGGGTTCAGCGCTTGGATGTCTCTCAGCAGGGTCGGAGGATCCGCCAAGAGCCCTGCAGCGGCGATTGAGAGACGAGAGAATGTCGTACCGGCAGGACTCGTCAGGCCTGCGAAGTCGAACGGGCTTTCCGCGACGCACCGAGCGAAGGTCAAGAGGCAGAGATGGCTCAGCCCCAGGAGGAACGCCATGGACTCATCGTGCCGCTCCAAAGAAATGTCAACAAATGTCGCGCCACTCGCGCGGAACAATTCCCTTGCTTCGAGCACCGCCTTGCTGTTTCCGCAATCGCTGAACGTGATGCTGCCGCTCGAGATCGGCCAGAGGTTCGGTCCAAACAGCGGATGGACGCTCGCGATTCGCAAACCGGACCGGCCCATCGCTCGAAGCTCTCCCTCGATCGGAGCTTTCAAGCTGCAGACGTCGAAGACGAGACCTTTCGGCTTCAGTACTGTGATGGAGCGCAAGATCTCCGCGGAGGCAGACATCGGAACCGAGACCGCGATTACATCGGCCCCCTGCACGCCTTTCTGCAGATTCGGTTCGAACGGGAAACCATCGAGCGGCCCGGCGATGTCATTCACGACGACGTCCCACCCGCGCGATCGGAAGAATCGGCACAGCCACCGGCCCATGCGTCCCGCGCCGCCGACCACTAGGACCCGCTGGTGGAGCGACGCCAGAGATCGAACGCTCTCCTGTCGCCGCAGACTCTCCTCGATCAGGAGCTGCGCAAGGCCCTCGCCGAATGATGGGCTGATCTCTCGCTTTGTGGCCTCCGCCAAGAGCCGCGCTCGGACGCGTTCCTCCGCCCTTTGGTCCCGCAGAGGCCTACCGAGTATCTTCTTCTCCGAGCCGACCTGAGCGGCGAGATCGAGGCGCTTCGCCACGAGGCCGATGATCTCCCGATCGACCTCCGCGATCTCGTCTCGCAGCCGTGCGATTTCCGTCTCGCTCAAAGGAAACTCCCCACGAGCATGAGATCGAGGATCGCCATTGCGGCAGCGTTCTCTACGACCGGCACGGCCCGGGGAACAATACACGGGTCATGACGGCCCGTGACGACAATCTCCGTCGGCCGCATCGTCCCCAGGTCGACGGATCGCTGCGGTTTCGCGATGGACGCGGTCGGCTTGACCGCAACGCGGAACGTGATGGGCATGCCGTTCGTGATGCCGCCGAGGATGCCGCCCGCATGGTTCGTCTCGGTCGCGACTCGACCGGCCTCGACGGTGAACGGATCGTTGTGCTCGCTCCCGCGCATCGACGCGCTGCGGAAGCCGGCCCCGAAGTCGACGCCCTTCACGGCGGGGATCGAGAAGAGGAGATGAGCGAGCGCCGACTCGACGGACTCGAAGAACGGCTCGCCCACGCCGGGAGGGAGACCCGTCACGACTGCTTCGATGACGCCGCCGACGCTATCGCGGTCTTTCCGGGCCGCCTCGATTTCCTCGATCATGCGGTCCGCCGCCTCGAGGTCGGCACACCGGACCGCGCTGAGTTCGACGTTCGCCGCAATCTGCTGCGGAGTGACGGGTTGCGCGGTGACCCGACCGATTTGGGCCGCATGCGCGTAGAACCGAACGCCTTTCGGTTCCAGCACCTGTCGAGCAATCGCGCCGGAGACGACCAATGGAGCTGTCATCCGGCCCGAGAGTTGGCCGCCCCCCCGGAGATCGCTCTTCCCTCCATATTTCATCGCAGCCGCGAAGTCTCCATGCCCGGGACGCGGGACCCGCGCGACGTTGGCATAGGATTTCGATTGCACGTCCTCGTTGCGGATGAGAGCGACGATCGGCTCGCCCGTCGCGAGCCCGTCCGAGATGCCTTCCGAGAATTCCACACGATCCGCCTCCTTCCGCTGGGTCGTGACGAGGCTCTGTCCCGGTCGACGGCGGTCGAGCTGCCCCTGGACGACGGCCTCGTCGATCCGCATGCCGGAGCGCAGTCCCTCAATCGTGCAGCCTACAAATGGACCGTGGCTGGTCCCGAAGATCGTGGTCCGGTATCGCGTGCCGAAGACGTTCATTCAACCACCGCGTGAAGGGCCCCAAGGGCTCGCATGTCGTCGAGGAACGAAGGATACGAGACGCGGAAGCACCAAGGATCCGAGATGTCCACCGAGTCGTCCGCCGCGAGACCGGCGATGGCGGCAGCCATCAGGACGCGATGGTCTGCCCGCGCGTCGATGAACGCGCCGTGCAGGCTCGCGGGTCCGTGAACGACGCAACCGTCCGGGGTCGGTTCCGCTCGGGCACCCAGGGCCCGCAGCATCGCGACCGTCGAGGCGATCCGGTCGCTCTCCTTGACTCGAAGGTGGTCTCCGTTCACGAAGCGCGTTTCGCCATTCGCCTGCGTCGCGAGGACCGCGAGGATAGGGAAGAGATCCGGTGTATTGCTGACGTCCACCGTCTGGCCTGTGAGGTCGCCGCTTCGCACCCGCATGCGATCCTCAACCAGATCCACTCGTGCCCCGAACAACTCCAGCAGTTGGGCGATCCGGCGGTCGCCTTGGGGCGAGCCGAGGTCGAGGCCTTCGACGGTCACGTCTCCGCACGTGATCGCCGCGGCGACAAGAGGAAAGGCGGCAGACGAGAAGTCCCCCGGTATGTCCACATCCGTCGGGTGGTACGTCCGCCCGCCGGGCACGAGGTAGGCGTCCTCGTCCACCACAATCTCGACGCCGAACGCGCGGACCATTTGCCGCGTCACCTCGACGTATGGCTCCGAGCGTCGCGGGGGAAGGACGCGGATTTCCGACGGATTCGCCGCGAGAGGGCAGGCGATGAGAAGACTCGAAAGAAATTGGGAGCTGATGGACCCGGACAGGGAGACGCGGCCACCGCGCAGGACTCCCTCGACCTCGATGGGAGGACGACCATCGCCAGAAACGGACGATCCGCGGGCACCGAGGCTCGTGAGGGCCTCGAGGAGCGGACCCATCGGACGTTTCTGGAGGCTCGCATCGCCCGAGAGCGTCGTCGAACCATCGAGAAGCGCGGCCACGCCCGCGAGGAGACGCAACGTCGTCCCGGAGTTCCGTGCGTCGATCGGCATCCTGGGTGGGTGCAAGGAATCCGAAACGACCCGGAGCCCGTCCGCGGTTGGTTCAATCACCGCGCCGAACGCGGCCATGCCCGCAATCGTAGCCGCGGTATCCTCCGCAAGGAGCGGCCGACGAATGCGACAAGGGCCGTGAGACAAGGCGGCGAGGATGACCGCACGGTGAGTGTAGCTCTTCGACGGCGGAGCACGAATCGATCCGGAGACTCGAGACGTGCGGACTCGGTACCTCAGGCGACCACCTCCCGCGACTCGATCGTGTTCAGGCGCACGACGCGAACTTCGGAGGACCCGTCGTCCATCGCCCTTCGAACGGCGTCCACATGGGTCGCCTGTGCTAACGCAAGGATGGACGGCCCCGTGCCGGTGATTCCCGCGGCCTTCGCCCCAGCCGCCCGCGCACGAATCGCTGGCGTCTCGTCGACCCCGAGCAAAGGCGCGTAGGCCCCGCTGTTGACATTCAACGCCCGGAAGTAGTCGCCTTTCATCGCAAGGCGGAAGGCCTCCTCGATCTGCGGGCGGATTTGGACAAAGTCCGTGCCCTTGAGACTCGACTTGGTAATCGTCCGATCGGGCACCTGCACCACCGCGACGAGGCCCTCCGGGAAGCGATCGTAACCGAGAATTTTTCGCGCCTGGTTGTCCGTCGCGACAATGCCGCCGAAGAAGGAGGCGCACGCATCGTCGAACGCACCGGTAATCGTTACGCCGGCATCGCAGGCGGCATCCACTCCGATCCCGATGATCCGAAGCGGCTCGAGCGGGGCGCCGAGGGCGCGAGCACACGCGAGGACGACCGCGTTCGCGACGGCGGAGCTGCTCTTCAGTCCGCGAGAGACCGGAATCTCCGACGTGACCGTGACCTCGATGCCTACCTGTTGAGTACCGCGTCGAAGGACTCGCTCGGCACACAATCGGACAAGAGTCGGGTCGAGTCCGTCCGGCACATGGACCCGGACTCCGAGGCCTTCGGGCCTAGTCTCCGCAGTCGCCGTGGCTCGCAGCGCGAGACCGAAGGCCGCACCCCGGCCGGTCGCAATCGCGTTCACGATTGTGCCCGCACCAAAACAGGATGCTTGGGCCCTCATCGCAACGCCTCCTTCGCGGCCCGCTGCATCGCATCGAAGGGAGCGACTTGCCCGGTCCAGAGCTCGAACGCCTTCGCTCCCTGGTGGAGGAGCATCTCGAGTCCGGAAGCTCCGGGGCGGTTCAGAAGCTTCGCCGTTCGGAGGAGGGGGGTGACCCGCGGATTGTACACGAGATCGTAGATGAACCCCGCCTTTCCAATCACGTCCTCAGGGACCGGGAGGCCATCGTGGACGCCTTTCGTTCCCGCCGGGGTCGCGTTGACGAGCAGGTCCCACGGACCCTTTCGCGTTAGGTCTTCGGCAGGGAGCACCTCGATTCGATGGTCGAAGGAGTCCGCGAGAACCTTCGCGCGCGCGGCGGTGCGATTTGTCAGCTGAACGTGGGCACCTTCCCGGAGCAGGACGTCGACGACAGCCTTGGCGGCGCCGCCGGCACCGACGACGAGGGCGTTCCGCTCGCCCACGCGCAGCCCGAGAGACCGCAGGGAGATGCGGAATCCGTACACGTCCGTGTTGTGGCCCGTGGTCCAGCCGTCTCGCAGGACGACCGTGTTCACGACTCCAAGTCGTTCCGCGTCGCCATCGAGTTCGTCCACGGATCGGACGACCGCCTCCTTGTGCGGGCTTGTCACATTGAAGCCTCGGATTCGAAGGCGCTCAGCCGCGAGGAGGAACCGATCCAGTCGTTCGGGCAGGATGTCGAAAGGCAGGTAGACGGCGGGCAGGCCCAGCGCGGCCAGGCCCGCCTCGTGCATCGTCGAAGAAATCGAGTGCTCGACCGGATGGCCAATCAAGCCGAGGATCATCGGCTCGCGGCCGCGGAGGCGCGTGGCGGTCCCAAGGGACAGTTGACCTGCAGCGGTCGAGGGCCCCCACGAGGCGTATTGGATTTCTTGGCCGAGTGCGTCCGCGAGGGCGCGTGTCACGATGGCGGCACCGCCCATCCCAATCAGGATGAAACGATTCGGACGGCCGCTCCCCGACCGGGCCAGGTCGACAAGCTGAATCGCTGCATCGACCTCGGTCACAGGGACCGCGACCTTGGCGACTTCGCCTTGGGCGGCACACGAGTCGAGAGCCTCCGAAACCCGATGCGCCTCCACGGCGTGGGCGAAGTGATGAGAGACGATGACCACCGTTCGATGGTCCGATGCGAGACGGCCCAGCGCTCCGAGGACTTCCCGGTCCGTTTCGAGCTCGAGGTCCACATATGCAAAGCGCGAATGGCAGATCTCTCGGAGGAATGCGATGCGTTGACGAGGATTCGGGCCCGGTGCGCCTCCTTGGCCCGGCGAGCGCAACGTTGCAATGGCCCGAGCGCCGACGCCGTTCGCCAGTTTGCGGATTGTCGACGATCCGAGATCTCGAACGTAGTCCAGCCGCAGCTCGACAAGATCCGCGCCTTTCTCGAGGGCCATCCGGGACTGGCGTTCCGCCTCGGCGGCGTTGTCCGCCCGAACGACCGCGGCGACTTTCGTCATCTTATCGCTCCGCAATCGTCTCGCGTATCCGCATCCCGAAGTGGCGGCCGCCTTCCTCGAGCCGCAGGAGCACTTCGTCCCCGGGTTTCACCTGGCCGACGGCAAGCGAGCCTCCCTCCGGCGTCACAAACCGAATCGTCTCCGCGTTCTGGACGATCGTGGTATGGCGCCGGCCGTCCGCCTCCGCCTCGAGGAGCAGGAGCGGCCGTCGTTCAACCTTGACGCGGCCCACAATCACGGCGCGTGCCCGGCCCTGGGAGTCCACCGCGAGGACCTCGTCCCCGGCACGGAGTTCGCTCAGGTACTGCGTCTTGCCGCCCGGGAGGTAGATGTATGCGTGGACGGCCCCCGCGTTCACCCGGAACGGTCGGGCGGCCACGTAGCCCGTCTCGGCCGTCTCGGCGTGGACGAGGAACAGGCCCGAAGAGCTGTTCCCGACGAGCATCCCCTCTCCGTCCCGCAAGAGAGAACACGTGTCGACGCACACGCGGTCGCCGAGCCCGATCGGTCGAATCGACGTGACGGCCGCTCGCACGAGGGACACGTCTTCCCGCACGGCTTCGAGGAGTCCGCGGACCGCCCGGATCTCGTTGGGAGAAGAGGGGACGAGGAGGATGCCGTGGACCCCGACCTCCATCGCCTCGAAGACCAGCTTCGCCTCGGCGGCGTCACGGACCTCGACGAGGAGCCGCGTCTCGCTCCCCTGGAAGTGCGCAATGAGGTTCTCGAGGGGGATGATTTTCCAATCCTCCGTCCGGACGACGACGTGATTCGTCACGCCCTTCAGCCCGCGGACAGAGATCTCGTCCTTCGCCGACCGAATCGTCGCGAGCCGGCCGATTTCCGCGTCGTCGAAGAGGAAGATGTTGTCCTTCAGGAAGATCGGAGAGAACCGCCCGAGTGCCCGAAGCGACTCGTCCTGTTTCGCGAGGACGATTTCGTCGAAGCCGGCCTCGAGCGCAACCGAGACGATGGACCGAACGTCCTCGTTGTCCTCGTGGGGAAAGGCCCCCACCCACACCAGGCGGTCCAGGGGCCTCACCCACGATAGACTTCGTCGACCGAAGCGCCGTCGAAAATCATGCGGGCGATCGCCCGCGTCATGCCAATCGGGTCCTTGGCCTGGAAGATGTTTCGGCCCATCGAGACGCCGACCGCCCCGCCGGAGAGGGCTCCTTCGACCATCTCGAAGGCCGCGCGATCCGAGTCCAGCTTCGGACCGCCTGCGACGACGACGGGAACGGGACAGCCCCGGACGACCTCCTTGAACGTCTCCGGCGCGCCGGTGTAGAGCGTCTTCACGATATCCGCGCCCAGCTCCGCGCCGACGCGCGCCACATGCTTCACGACGTCGACATCGTACGGATTCTTGATCTTCGGGCCCCGGGGATACATCATTGCGAGGAGTGGGAAGCCGAATCGATCGCACGCCGTCGCGGTCGTCCCGAGGTCTTCGATCATTCGGTCGTCGTCCTCACCACCGAGGTTCACATGGACGCTGATCGCGTCGGCGCCGTATGAGATCGCTTCGTCGACCTGTGTGACGAGGACTTTTCGATCGACGTGCGTGCTGATTGCCGCCGACGCGCTCAGGTGCAGGACGAGGCACAACCCTTCGTCGAAGTAGTCCTTCGCGAATCGCACAACCCCTTTGTGAAGCACGACCGCGGTGGCCCCGCCTTTCGCGACATTCGCCACGGCCCTGCGGATGTCTTCGAGGCCGGCGGCGGGGCCGGACGAGACACCGTGGTCCATCGCGACGATCAGCGTCCTGCCGCCTCGCAGGATTCGTCGCAGCCGGATTTCCTTGCCGATTGAAGACATAGGCCACCCGTGCGAGTCCGTAGCACGGACCTGATGCGGAGGACGTATTTCAAGCCTGCGCTCGGCGGCGTACGAAAATCGGCTCCGGTCAAATGCCTGCGAGAACTTGCACGATGGTACGGTCGTCGGTAGCGACCGAAGGCAGGCTCGCCCACGCAATCACGGCATGCGGGGACCTCCGGCGAATCTCCTGAAGAATTTCAATCTCGTCTTTGTCCGGTTCGGGGACGGACATCAGCACGATCGCGTGGCTGATCTCTTCCGGGAGCGACGTGAACCACGGGGACGAGTACGCCTCTTCGACCGCGACGAAACATCGGTGCTTCTCCCGACCCGCGCCCATCCCGAATCGCCATTCCCTCACGCCGGCGAGCGTCCGCCGCAGCGGCACCACGTCCGAGCGAGTGAGGACCGCGCCCAACTCAGCGGCGGGTCGGGCCATGATCGCCCCCAAGGCCGCGAAGGCTTTCGTCAGCGGGAGGTCCCTGGCAAACTGGAGGAGCCGATCGTTGCTGAACGTCACGACGCCGTCCGAGCGTTTTTGGAGGAGTCGGAGCTGCGCTTCTGCGAGCTGCCGCCGAATCGGACCTTCGATTGTGAAGGGCACCGTGGCGAACGCCACGCTCGCATCGCCCAAGATCCGGGCGACCCGGCCGACGAGGCTCATCCCCCACCCGCCGAGTTCACCGCCCAGGCCGCCGAGCATCACGACGATGTCCCGATCGAGAAGCGAAGCGGAGATCTGCTTCTCCTCATCCGTCTCCATGTTCGGCACGGCCTTCTCGTCCATCGAGGCGTAGGCCTGCAGCGATCCGGCGGCGACGAGGACGCGGGTCGAGACCTCCGCCATGGACGGATGGACGGTGTCGTTCACGGCGATGCGGGTCGCGTTGGGCGGCGCGGCGACGCGGCGCAGGACGTTGCATCCGGCCCCTCCGCAGCCCACGATGGCGACCCGGGCCCGTTCTTCCCCGACACCGAGCCTCCACGTGTCCGGCACGCGTGCGCCATCGGAAGTCCCCGGAGATAAAGGATTGTCATTCGCGGTTTGATATCTATACTGTAATGAGAATAGAAATGCGGCGAAGGAAAGCACGATAAGGATGCATTCGATGCGGGACCCCGTGGGGTCAGCCCGTCTCCCGGACACGGCCGACGTGGTCGTCGTCGGTGGTGGCTGCATGGGGACAAGCACCGCGTGGCATCTCGCGCGGCGAGGCCTCGGGGTCGTCTTGCTCGAGAAGAGTCACGTCGCCGCCGGGGCCACGGGCCACAGCGGTGCCCTCGTCCGTCAACACTACGAGGCACGAATCGGCATCCGACTCGCGAAGGAGAGCCTCGCGTTCTTCCGGCGATTCAAGGAGGAGACCGGATTCTCCTGCGACTTCCGGACGACGGGCTTCCTCTCCGGCACTCGGGAACGGGATCTCCCGGCATTCGAGGCGTTGATCGAGTTGCTCCGCTCGGAGGGGGTTCGGGCCGAACGGCTCACCCCGTCGGACGCGAGGACGATGGAGCCGCAACTGGAGGTGTCCGATTACGCCGCCCTCGTCCACGATCCGGACGCGGGATACGCGGACCCGATCGCCACCGCGCACGGCTTTGCCGACGCGGCCACCATGGAAGGAGCCAAGGTCCTTCACGCTCACGCCGTGTCGTCCATCGCGACGCGTGCCCGCCAGGTCGTGGGCGTCAAGATCCGCGGAGCCGGACTCTTGTCCGCGGAACGTGTGATTATCGCCGCGGGGAACTGGACGCGAGACCTTGCCGCGACCGTCAGGGTTCGGTTGCCCGTGCGGTACGTCCGCGGTGAAGTCGCGATCCTGCGTCGACCCGTCGACTTCGGGGCGCCACCGCGGATCCACTTCGATTTCTACGGAAACACGTACTCGAGGCCGGAGGGGGAGAAGGACACCTTGACCGGCTACATGAACACGGACCCGGGGAAGACGACGCCGAGACACGAGTTCGCCGAGTCGCTCCCCGCCGCCACGGTCCGCGATTTGCAAACCCGACTCTCGAAGCGATTTCCTCGGATGATGGATGCGCAACCGAGAGGGGGATGGTCCGGCGCGTACGACGTGACGCCCGATTCGTATCCGATCGTGGACCGAATCGGCCCCGATGGCCTCTTCGTCGCTGTCGGCTTCAGTGGGCACGGATTCAAGCTCTGTCCAGAGATCGGACGCCTGCTTGCCGAGTACGTGGCCACGGAAAAGAGGCCCGAGCCGCTTGTGCCGCTCCGCGCCTCGCGGTTCGAGGAGAAACAACTCGTCCGCGCCGATGCCCCGTTCCCAGGCGGGAGGCGGCGGCGAATTCCCTAGGGCCCGAGTCGCATTTCGTTCGATACTTTCGCTGACCGTCTCGTAGACATTATAAGTAGCAAGGCGGCCTTGCGCACGCCAGGATGCACGAAATCGTCTGCGTGGGCGATGTCCACGAAGGTTTGAGCTTCGATTTCCGGATCGATCCGGAAACGGGCATCTCAGAACGCGCGCTCGACCTCCATGGGAACTTCGCGAAGGCCGCTCGCTGGGCGATCGAGCATCGCGCCGCCCTGTTCTGCATCCTCGGCGACCTGTTCGACCGCGCCCACGTGGCCCCCGTGTTCCGGGAGATGGTCCGGAGGGACGTCATCGAGCCTCTGGGCGCGGCGGGCATCGAGGTGTGGATCCTCGCGGGGAACCATGATCAGCCGAGGCGCGCCGTTCGGTCCACGTCCCTGGACGACTATCGCGGGTACTCGCACGTGAAGGTGTTCCGCAATCCGAAGATGGAAATCCGCGAATTCGACGGCCGGAAGATCGGCTTCATCCTCATTCCCTACATGCACCCGGAGCAAGTCGTCGAACAGGTGCGGGAGACCCTTGGGAAGGACGTCCCGCGCGAGCTGGCGTACGAGGCAGCGCGGCGCACCTGGCAAGAGTGGATCCGCAACCGGGCGGCGGACCTGAAGGACGCAGACCTTCGCATCCTCTTCGGGCATTTCGAGTTTCAGGGCGTGCGCTACGCGAGCACCGCGCCGCCTGAGGTCGTCCCGAACGACTTCACGTTTACGCCGGACATGATTCCGGATGCCGTCGACCTCGTCGTGTTCGGACACATTCATATGCATCAAACCGTCGGCGGGAAGATTGTGTACGCCGGCGCGCCGGAGCGGATCGATTGGGGCGAACGTCTGGATCCGAAAGGATTCTTGGCGATCCGCCCGGACGGCGGTTGGTCCTTCGTCGAGCTACCGGCGCGTCCGATGGACAAGGTCGAGGCCGTCATCGGAATGGGCGACGACGTGACGGAGAAGGTCCTCGCCGCAATCCCGGCGGAGGTCACGGGCCACCTGGTTCGAATCGAGGCCACCCTTCCGGACGAACTTCGGAACCGCCTCGACGAGAAGCGACTCGCGGATCGCCTCCGAGACGCGTTCCACTATGAGGTCAAGTTCGTCTCCGCTAGTCGGCCGCGCGTCGTGACGGAGGAATTCACCTTGGATCCCAGTCGCCTCCTAACCGACTACGTCGACAAGGTCCTCGCCGACCACCCGAAACGGGAGGCGATCAAGGTCGAGGCCCGTCGGGTGCTCAAGGAGGCCCTCTCGTGAGGGACGAGGCAGAGGTCGAGGTCGCCGCGGTCTCGAACCTGGAGCCCACGCCAAGTGCGGAGGGATTCGTCCTCGAGGAGATCGAGATGCGCGGGTTCATGCGCTACCTCGAGAAGACGGTCCCGCCGCTCCGATTTCCCGAGAAATACACGGTGATTACGGGCCGGACCGGTGCCGGGAAATCCTCGATCCTGGACGCCATCACGTTCGCCCTGTACGGCAAGACGACTCGGACGGACATCCAGAGCGTGAAACTCGCGGATGTGTGCCGGCCGAACGGGTATGTGCGGGTGGCTTTCCGCCAAGGGGACGAGCGGTGGGAAGTCACCCGCGGCTTCACGACCAAGAAGGAATCGTACCTCGAGGTCACGCGGGACGGAGAAGCGGTGCAGGGGACGATCCCGGACAAAGAGCGGACGATCCGCGATGTGGTCGGCCTCGACTACGACGGATTCCGAAACTCCACCTTCGTCCGTCAAGAGGAGATGAAGGAACTGGGTGCCGCGGGCGGGGCGCAACGCCTCGCGGTGTTTCAGAAACTCTTCCGTCTCGAGATCTTCGAACAGGCCCTCGAGCGGGCGAAAGAACGCTTCACATCCGTGAAGGGGGACATCCAGGCGAAGGAGGCCGAAATCGCCGCGCGGGAGGAAGCGCTCGGTCGTCTCCCGGCATTGCGACAGCAACTCGGAGGTTTGGATGAAGAACGCAAACAGCGGGGGGCGCGCGTCGCGCAACTCCAGGCCGCCCTTGAGGCCGGCTCCAAGGAGATGCAGGACCTCGAGGCGAAGCACGAACGGTGGGTGCGGTCGTCGGCCGCGCTCGAGGATCGGTCGCTGCGCCTGAAAGCCCTGGGGGCCCGCGAGGCCGAAGTCCGAGACCAGGGCCAGATCGCCGCGAAACTCGAACCGGAACGAGCCGCCCTCGAGAACGAGATCGGAGACCTCGACCGCCTCCGGGAGGAACTCGATCGCCTGAAAGAAACGAAGGCGGCCCACGAGCAGCGCGAGACCGCCGCCCGCGCGGCGGGGCGGGAGTTCGACCTCGCGAAGCACGAGCACGAGAAGCGACGCGACGAGACGAAGAATCGGATCGACGAGTTGCATCGCAAGATCGCCTCGCTCCGGACCGACATCGACCGGGAGACCGCGTTCAGCTCGCTCCGTGACGAGGGGCGGCTGGAAGAGCGTGTGACGCGAATCGCGCGCGAACTGGAATGGCTCGCGGACCGTGCCGACCTGGTCCGGGAACTGAGCGAGGAACAGGCGCGCGCGGAGAAAGCCCTCTCCCGAGTCCACGAGAAGGTCGCCTCGATCGATGCGGACTCGTTCGTCCTCACGGAGTACAAGAGGCAGCTCGAGCAACTGAAAGACGATCTCCGACGGGAGGCGGACGAGAGCCATCGGCTCCTCCAGCCTCTCGACGACGCGAAGATCGAGGCGTTGCGACAGCTCGACGCCGTTCCTTTCACGGAGCTGGACGGGAAACGGCTGGTCCTCGTGGGCGAATCGGTCGCGGAGAAGGCCGGGAAGCGGAAGCGGCTCGATGAACTCACGATCCTCTTGCGACAGGTTGGGGATGTGAGCGCACGGCTCGCGGACTTCGCGGTGCAACGCAAGTCGCTCGAGGCCGAACGCACGTCCCTCGAAGCGGAACTCGCGGGACTCCGATCGTCGGAAGAGGCATTCGGCGCGGCAAAGGCGAAGATCGAGACCTTGCAGGGCGAGCTCGATGCGGAGCGGAAGGCGTGGCACCTCCTCGAGGGACAGGCCACGACGCTCACAGAACAGATCGCCGGTCTCGAGGCAGACGCGAAGAAACTGAAGGAGTCTCAGCGACAACGAGAGGGGCTCCGCGGGGAACTCGAGATCTACGATGTCCTCGTGAACCGCGTGTTCCACAAGCGCGGCGTCGTGATGTACGCGGTCGATCAGCTTCTGCCGGAACTGGAGATCGAGGCCTCAAAGAACCTATCCGAACTCACGGACGGTCGATTTGGTCGCATCCGCCTGGAGACGTACGAGGAGGGCCGGGGTCACGGGATTCGGATCCTCGTCCAAGGCGTCGACGGGCGGTGGCACGACGTCGCGGAGTTCAGCGGCGGCGAGAAGACGCAGATCAACGCGGCCCTGCGCTTTGCAATTGCGCGGGAACTCGCCTCGATGCCGCAGATCGGCCGCACGTTCGGCCGCATGAAGACGTTGTTCATCGACGAAGGCGATCTCGGCTCCCTCGACACGGAGATCTCGCGGGAACTCTTCGTCCAGAAACTCCTTCGGATGGGCGAAGTCTTCGAGAAGGTGATCCTGATCACGCACCTCGCGGAAATCGCCGACCGTTTCCCCGGCCGGATCCGGGTGACGATGACGCCGACTCAGGAGTCGAGAGCGGAGGTCTTGTCCTAAGCAAGCGGTTCCCGGCCCAGGTAGACTCGGGTGACCGTCCGGAGTCCCCGGACCCTCCGTAAGCTACGGAGGAAACGTTGACCCATCCACTGCGGTTCCTTGGACTGGGGTAGGCACCTCCTTTCGTTCCGGCCTTGATCTCACCCTACCCCTCCTTTGTTGCGACGAGATGGGAGCGGTCTTGCCGCCTTCACCGCGACGGTTGAATGCGCGGCTAAGCTCCTGGTCGGCACAGTCCGTTCGTAGTGTTGCAGGGGTCTTCGACATCCTTATATGCCGTCCCGTCCCCTCTTTGGCGCTTGAGGGTTGCCCTCTGGTCGGACGGGATGACACAGGAGGCACAACGGACCCGAATCGTCCTCGCGTAAGCTACGTCGACGACATGCGCCGGGAACTCGAGCTTCTCGTGAAGCATCACCGAGACGTCCCGCTCCCCCCCGAAGATGTGCCGGACCTCCGCACGTTCCCGTGCGCGAACCGCGCGAAGGACATGGTTGCGGTCGACGGCTCTTACTCGTTCCTCCTCAATCTGTCGAGTTGGTGGCTCGCCCTGATCTCCGTCGGCCTCCTGCGGTATGCGTTCGACGGGAAGGCCTTCCGGCGGAAGGACTGGCGGCTCGTGCAACGCATGGTCGGGGTGTCCACGTTCGCGGAGTTCGTCGCGACCCAGGACGAGTTGCATCGATCCCTCTTCGAATTCACGAAGGAGCGACCGGAAGAGCAGCCGCGGGACATGGTGAACGAGTACCGCCGACTCATCGAGGGCCAGACGGCCATCAACTTCGCGGACGACCTCGAAGGATGCGTCGTCGCGGTGGACGGCACTCTCTCCGAGTTCCCGAAGCAGTTCTCGGTGATGGAGAGACTCGTGCAAGTGTGCGAGAAGCGCGGCCACCTCCTCGTCGGCATTTCGAAGGACAGCCAGCTCCACGCGTTCGGGCACGTCCTCACGGACGAAGAGCTGATGGCCCGTTGCCAAGGTCGCCTGCCGCACGATGCGCTCGCCTACGCGCGTGCGCCGAAGGCCGCGGAAGCGAGCAAGGAGGGGCTCCTCTACGGGGATATCTATTATGCCCGACTGCATCCACGCGCCCGGAAATGGTTCCGGGTGGACCTGGGGACGTTTCGGGATCGGCCGGATGAGGCGTTCGGACAACTCGCCGCGTACGGCAAGAGCCTCGTGTCGGTCGGATATCCGTGGCCCCTCATCGAGGCGCACCGCATGGCGGTCACGGTCCGCCAGCTCAAGCCGGTGCACCAGGAGACCGTGATGAAAATGGCGCTCCGGATGGGACTCGACGTGCGCACGATCCTCGACGGCCTCACACAGGTCGAGGGCCGGAAGCGAAGCGCGTTCCATGAGTACCTCGACAAGGTCGCGAGGGACTTGCGATGAAGATCGGGGAGATCGTCGCCGCGTCCGTGATCGACGGCCTCGTCGCGAAACTCCAGCTCGGAAATCCGGAGGAACTGAAGATTGCGTTCCCGGTCATCGTCGAGGGCGCACGATACGACTTCTATTGCCTCGTGGAGGACGTCGTAAACGAGGAGAGCGATATCGCGGACCAACTCGCGGGTTCGACGATCGCGGACGTGATCGTGCCGCGGCCGGAGACGCACGAAGGCTATGGAGGCCCGATCTTCTACAGCAAGGCGAAACTCCGAATGATCCAGCTGGTGGACCGGGAGACGAAGAAGCTCAGCGAGCCGCAGACGATCCCGCCGTACTTCTCCGCGTGCCGACATGCGACCCGGGACGACGTGGAACGCATATACGAAGTGACGGACACGTCCGCGACGTTGGGCACCATCACTGGCGTGGAACCGTTCCACGTGCAGCTCGACATGAAGAAACTGGTCGAGAAGCCGTTCGCGATCTTCGGGCGGACCGGGACGGGCAAGTCAATCCTGAACAAGCTCGTCTGCGCGGGGATCCTCTCGAAGGACGTCGGATCCGTCCTCATCTTCGACATGCACAGCGAGTACGGGGTTTTCAGCGCGACGGACAAGACGGAAGGCCTGAAGTTCTTCTTCCCCGGGAAGGTCGAAATCTTCTCCCTGGATCCGAAGAACCGAGAGGCCAAACCGTTCGTCCTCGACACGGGCGAGATCACGCCGGAGGACCTCATCGTCGCGCTGCAGGATCTGACCGCGCCGATGGTCGACACGCTGTACGAGATCGCAAAGACGCGCGGGGGCCGGGACCTGATCTCGGCCGTCAAGGACGCGACGATGGAAATGCTCGGATCGGAGAGGGCCCACGAAATGACCCTCCAGGGTCTCAAGCGGCGGATCGGCCGGCTCGACCGCCTTCCGTTCCTCAGGGCCATGACGCAGGCCAAAGACGCGTTCGCGCACATCCTTGCGGCGATCCGCGACGGGAAGAGCGTCGTCCTCGACTTCGGGGATTACGGGACCGATCAGATGGTCTACCTGTTCGTCGCGAACATCCTCTCGCGCCGCCTGTTCGAGTTGTACACGGAGCGGAACGAGGAATACCCGCGCCTCGTCCTGTTCCTCGAGGAGGCCCACAAGTTCCTGAGCCCCGAGATCGCGCCGTACGCGCACACGTTCAGCCGGCTCGCCCGTGAGACGAGGAAGTTCAATCTCATCCTGGCCCTCGTCGACCAGCGACCCTCTCGCATCTCGGACGAGGTCCGGAGCCAGCTCGCGAATCGTCTCGTGATGTCCCTCAAAGAGCCCTCCGACGTCGAGGCAGCCCTGGCTGGCGTCCCGGACAAGAAGATGTGGGAGAACATCATCGCGAAGCTTCCGTTGCGGACCGTTGCGGTGATCGGCGACGCGATCCGCATCCCGACCGTGATCGACGTCCTCAGCTACGACGATCTGAATGTGCGGGAGCACATCCTCGGGACCGGAATCCTCGATGAAGGGACGGTCCGGGAAATCGCCAAACGCGCGGACGATGTGTTCGGTCGCGGGTAGTGGACCCGAACCGTGTCCGAAAAACGCGCTGTCTATTTATAGTCCGAGCCGAATCGACGCGCGATGGCTGCGCTCCCTGGGATCGTCACCTCACCCGAGGTCCGCTACCTCCTTGGGGCGATCCTGATCCTGACGGGCCTCGCCCTCGCATTCTGGGGGCACGGTCTGTGGGCCACCGTGATGTCCCTCATCGGGGCCCTGCTCGGGAGCGTCGTCGGCTTCCTGTTCGGTGTCGCGCTCGGGAGCGACCTCACCGGGCTCATCCTCGCGATCGTCGGCGCGGTCATCGGGAGCATCCTGTTTACCAAACTCGTCAAGGTGGCCCTTGCGTTCCTCGTCGGCCTCCTGGCTGGGGCGGCAATCTATGCGCTACTCGGCGGCAAGGCCCAGTTCACGGCCGGCCAGCTGGACACGCCCCTCATTGCGGCCATCCTCGTGCTCGTCGTCGTCTTTGGCATCTCGTACTACTTCATCGACGACATCATTGGCATCATCACCGCGGCGATCGGCGGACTGCTGCTGGCCCTGGGCCTGTACCTCTTGCAGGTCGTCCCCACGACGACCGCGGCCCTCGCGGGTCTTGGTGTATTCGTCCTCGGTGCGTTCATGCAGACGTCGGCGATCCGCCGGAAACGTCAGGCGCGCGCTGCCGCGGCCACGGCCGCTTCGCCGCCGCCCCCGCCGTCGAGTTAGGCAGCATGCTGGTCCCATCGGCCTGCGGGAGTCAACCGTAAACAAGGTTAACCCGAGAGGTTCATCCGTGGGGGCTCGCCTGGTACCCGTCGAATGAAGTTCCGCCTGGATCGCAAGACGCCGTTCCCGCGGGACGAGGTCTTCGCTTGGTGGACGGACTTCCGCGAGGATGACCATCAGCGCCCGGGCTCTCCCGCCGCGAGCACGCGCTTTGTCCTGCGGCGGACCGGGAACGAGATCTGGTTGCAGGATCGTGCGACGCGTCCGATGCGGGTCACGATCCAAGAGCATGTGATCGTCAATCCGCCTCTCGGGTACGCGGTCGAGGCGCGCTATCCCGCCGCAGACGTCCGGTACGCATACCGATTCGACCCGGAGGGCGACAGCACTCGCGTCTCGCTCGACGTGGACATACGACCCCGGCACGTTGGCTGGATTCTCATCCCGCTCGCAACTGCATGGTGGCGGCGCTACACGGAGCGGGACCTCGACTTCCATCTCCGGGAGATGGAGCGGAATCTCCGTGAAGACGGGCATTCGAGCTAGGCGCTGGAGAACTCGCCGCGCACGACATCGTTGATCCACTGCACGAGCTTCCGGTACGCCTCGCGCCCCTTGTCGGTCAAGGCCACACGCTCGTGGCCGTCCGCTGAGTTCTCGAGCGACACGAGTCCCCGGCTCTGCATCCACCCGATGTACCGGCTGAAGACGTCGTAGTTCACATTCGCCGCGACTTGCAGGCGGGTCTTGACCATCGGGTCGGCCTCACGCCACAGTCGCTCGAGCATCCGAGCGACCACGTACAGGTCCGGGCGCCCCCAATCCGACCCTCCGGCCACGCCGTCACATCTCCTCGAGGAAGTGGTCCATCCGCGCACGCAGCGACTTCACGTGCGCGTCCCAGGCGGCCTGCGCGTGCGCGAGGCGGGCGTCTTCCCGCCGCTTCCACGCACGGTAGATCCACGCGGCGATTCCGGCGGCGACGGTTCCCGTAGCCGCGTAGACGAATACGAGGTCGAGGGCACCGCGGAGGGCCCCGATGATGGCGTTGGTGAACATCGAAGAGACGAAGAGCGTGAGGAGCAGGATCCCCAGGGACGTCGCGGGATCGCTGCTGAGCCCCGCACGCCGCTGGGCGTTCAGCCAATCCGGAACCTGAGTGGAAGCTTCCGCGAGGAGCTCAAACGTGCTTGCAGCAGACGGTTCCGCGGCCTCCAGGGACATCTCTCGGTCGAACGCGTCACTCAAACGGTCGATCCACGTGCGGTAGCGCGCGAGCCTTGGGCGGTATCGCCGTCGCACGACCGCCAAGAGGACGACCGAGAGGACCAAGGTGCCGGCTGTCGCGCCAACGATTGGTACATCCCATTGGCCCGTGATCAGATTGAACCCGTTCAACGCGACGAACAAACCGATGAGGAGCGCGGTCCAGCTTGTGAACGCAGCAACCGCGATGACAGTCTGGGCGTCCGTGTGTGCTTTGTGTTGAGCATCGGACGCCTCGCGGGCGATCCGCAAGGCCGAAGAGAGGCTTCCCAGGAGCATGGCCCGCACCTCGTCTCTCGACGAGACGGCCGCACCGCCTTTCCCTCCGAACGCCGCGGGTGCTCGGGCTCGGGCGAACCGGTTCGCACGTCGGAAGAGGACGAGAGTCAGTGCGACGGCCGGCAGGCTCCCCACGACGGACGCGACGAGGGCGATTAGGAGAAGCCATCCCGCTCTCGTCGCGCGCGCCTGAGACGACAGAACCGTGCCCCGCTCGGTCGTTCGTGCTCGGATCCGGACCGCGGACAGCGCGTCGATTCGGACCCAGACGGCGTCGGGTTCGGTCGTCACTTCGAGGCCTTCGCTGCGGAGGTTTCCGGCGAGTGCGGCGCGGACCCGGGCCGGCGCCTCGAGGCCCGTGTCAAGTTCCGCCTCCCTTAGGAAGGCCGCGGGAAGGACGGCGAGAGCGGCCAAGATGGGCGCCCACAGGAACCACGCGCCGAGGAAGTTCACGATCAAAGGGATCGACGCGAACACGAGGACGATGAGGAGGAGTGCAATCGTGTTCTGGTACCGTTCTCCTTGCATGCCGTCTCCTGTCGATGTATCGGGCCGGCGGTTAGATAGGGCTTACTCCTCGGCGATACGTGCCATCGGCGTGGAGTCGCCCATACTTTCACCCATCCCTCCCCTCCGCCCCAGGATTTATATCGCCATCTCCATCGAATCGCGGGGAGGATTTCCATCGCGCTGGCCGCGGAAGCCATCGTCATCCCGGAGGTCCGCGTCGAGACGCGTCCGGCCCTCACGACCCTGGTGCCCACCCTCGACCGGATCCTCGGACCGTTCGAGGCGGGCAAGATCACGTTGATCGACAGCGGCTCCGACTTCGTGTTCCACCTCACGACCCTCCTGTCCGTGCGCGCGGTCATGGAAGGCCACGAGGTCGTATTCCTGGACGGCGGGAACTCGGTGGACCCGCACGGCATGGTCGCCCTCGGGAAGCGGGCCGCGCTGACGCGGGAGGAGATCCTGCCCCGCGTGCACGTGGCCCGAGCGTTCACGTGCCACCAGATGACGACGTTAATATTGGATATGCTGGATAAAAAAATCGAGGAGACCCGCGCGGGCCTCGTGGTCCTCGCATGCCTGCCGGAGATGTTCCTCGACGAGGACGTCGAAGTGGGCGAGGCGCACCAGCTGTTCCAGCGGTCGATGCGGACGATCCGCCAGACGGTCGGGGAGCGGGAGGTCGTCGGCCTAGTGACGAACGCGGGCCTGGCGAAGCTCCATCGCCGGAAGTCGATCCGGCGGCAGTTGTACGAGGGCGCGGACCGCGTGATCCGCATCGCCCACGGGAAAGGCGGCGTCCTCATCCATCGGCTCGACACCGGGACGTCGGAGTGGTATGCCGCCGTGCCCCCCGACCAGACGACGATGGACGACTTCGCGGTCGCGGCTCCGCGCATCCCAGCGTTCGGGGTGGCGGGCGCATCCCGCGAAATCCGGCTGACGGAGCACTTGCGTCTCGGCTGGTAAGTCTCAGAGGAGGACCGCAACCGCAGACCACACGAGCCAGGCGGCGAAGGCAGCGAGGCACACAATCGAGAACACGAGGACCGCCTGATACGTGCGCGCGATGCGGCGTTGGGCCTCGCGCAGGGCGAGCGGGAAGACCGAAATCCAGAGGAGGAGGCCCGAGAAGAATCCGACCAGGACTGCAGGACCCAGTTGGTCGATCAAGACGAGGCCGGCGGTGAGCCACCACAGGATCGGATAGGGGCTCGTGATGTTCACGCTCAAGCCGGTGGCGTAGGATTTCGCGTGCTCCTCCGGCTCGGATTCCATGATGTCGGCCGCGCGTCGCAACGCCCGGACCGTGTTCCAGGCGAAGTACGCCATCAGGCCGGCCCCGAGGAGGGCGATGACGGGGACCCATCCCTGGATGCTCGTGACGGCCGAATGCGCGGCGATGGACACGGCGAGGAAGATCGTGTCCGCGGTCGTCGCGCCCATCCCGACGAGAAATCCGGCCCGCCACGATCGCGTGACCGTCTGGGACGCGATGATCGCGTTCACGGGCCCCGGCGGCGCCGCGAGCGAAAGGCCGATGCCGGTGCCAGCGAGGATCGCCCAGAGGATGTCCAGGACCACGCCGGGACCATTGCAGCGGCCCTCATGAAAGGCGCGCGGCAAATCTTATACCGGCCCGCCGGTTCGTGCGCCTGTGCGCATCGGCGGATCGACGTACAGCCGCGAGCCGTTCCCGAAGCAGGTCGACGAATTGCGGGAATCCGGGTTCGACTACGCGGAGCTCGACCTGACGTGGCTCACCTGGGAGCCGACGAAGTTGGCGGCGGAAGCGGAGACCTTGGCGAAGCGCCTCCCCCTGTTCACCGCCCATCTCCCGCCGTCGCACTTTCATCAGGCGGACCTCGCTCGGTTCGTCGGATTCATCGACGCCCTCGAGCCGGTCGGGATCCACATCTTCAACGCGCATTTCATGGAGACGCGGTCCGCGCCGCGGATCTCGCCGGAGACGAAAGCGTCGTGGTTCGCCGACCTGGTGCGCGCCGCGTCGGACCGAGGCGCCGTCGTGACGGTGGAGAACGTCGACGAGCCGCCGGAGGTCATGCGGACGGTCCTCGATGCCGTGCCGGACCTGCGATACTGCCTGGACGTCGGACACGCCCATCTCGACAATCGGACGGACGGCGCGCGGACCTATCTCGCGGCACTCGCCGACCGTCTCGGGCTCGTGCACATGCACGACAACCATGGAGGGCACGGCGAGACCGGCGACGAACACTTGCCTTTCGGGAAGGGAACGATCGATCTCGAACGAGATGCGAAGGCGTTGAAGGCCCGCGGATACGACGGGCCGGTCACGCTCGAAATCTTCAAAGGAATCCCGGACGACCGGCGCGCGTGCCTCCGCAAGATGCGACGGTGGACGAAGGAATAGTCCGGGTAGACCGCCCGGCTCGAAGGGTCTATTCCCGAACAAGAAAGTAACGCAGATTCCAATCTACGATGAGGCCTTCGTCCGTCATCAACGGGGTCACTCGCTCGCGGAATTCCCGGCGAAACGCCTCGCGGTCTTCGGCCGTCATGTGGCGCAGCTCCCGCTCGTTGTCGCCCCATGCGAACGAATACTCCAGGTACGCGTCCGGCCCTCGAAAGGCGGCCCAGTGCGTCTCCTCGACCGTTTCTGCCGACGACAGGCCGGCACTTCGGAAGAGGCGAATCCAGCCGTCCGCGGATTGTGTCTCCTTGCCCTCCTCCGTCGAGGCGAGGATCTTCCGGGCCTCGATCAGGCGGGCGACATCGGGGGCGACGACCGCGGGTCGACGGCGCTCCAGCATCTCGCGAACCACCACAAACGTGGCTTTCGACAGGGCCTTGACCGGGTTCCATGTGCACAGGGCAAAACGTCCTCGCGTACCGACGACGCGATGCACCTCCTCCAAGCAGCGTCGCCGCTCGATGAGCGGGTGGCCGAAGCCCGACAAGACAGCGTCGAATGAGCCGGCCGGAAATCGAAGGGCGCGGGAGTCCATGACCACAAAACGGACGTGCCGAAGTCCCGCGGCGGCGGCCTTGTCCGCGGCAAGCCGCACGGCGCGTTCCGCGAGATCGATCCCGACGACAGAGCCCCCTTCTCCGACCGCCGCGGCGGCTTCGAACGCAACGATCCCGGTGCCGCAACCGATATCGAGGATTCGTTCGCCCTCTTCGATACGCGCCAGCTCGAGCAGACGTCGGGCGATTGGTGCATGATATGGTGTCACGTGCGCGTCGTACTCGCGGGCCATGCGGCTGTACTCCTGAATCAGGAGCCGGGAAGCCTCCTCGGGATTCAACGGCGGGGCGGATGGCCCGGCGTCTACATGCACTTTCACCGACCCCTCCCCCGCTTCCCATCTTATGCAGGGGCTACAATCCGAAAGGGAATGGGCCGCACGATTCCGACATATCGACTGCACCTCGAGTCGATCTTGAACGACTGGATGGACTATCGACGCGCGTTGCGGGAGAAGGACCGCGAGGTGTTCGACCGTCTACTGTACCAGTCGAGGGCGCACTCGAGCGCCGCGAGTTACTGCGCCCACATCGACCCGAGCATCTTGGCGCTCCTCTCGATCCTCCTGGAGATGGAACGGGACATCGAGGCGCTGAAACGGGAACGTTCTTCGGCCGCGGGCGATTCCGGGCCCCGTGCAGATTCGTGACGCGACCGCCCCCGACCGCCCGGCCATCGTGAGGATCGCCCGGGCCTCGTTCGACCGCGTCTACGCGTACTTCGCAGTCCGCGGGCTGCGCCACGCCTGGCCCTTCCTGGTGGCCGAGGGTGAATCCTCAATCGTGGGCTTCCTCGAGGGGATTCTCTTCCGCGGGACGCCGTCCATCGGGTACGTGTACTTCGTCGCGGTCGATCCACAGGCGCGCGGGATGGGCTCCGGAAGGGCGCTCGTCCAGGAATCGCTCCGGCTCTTCCGATCTCGCGGGGCCGACCGGGTGTTTGCCGCCGTACCCAGGGACAACGATCCGTCGATGCGCCTGTTCGAGTCCCTCGGATTCGAGCGGGTCGCCCGCCGAGTCCTCTGGCGGTGGTATCGCTGGCGCGGGCTCTCCGTGCAGATGCGGATGCTCTTGGCTCCCCATGAGGTCCTCCTCGCGCGCACTTTCACCGACCTCCCTCCCGCGTCGCCTCAAGAGGGCGCCCGGGCCTCGTGATGGCGGGGGAGCTCGCTCACGCACGGCTGGATCATCGACGCCTACGGCGACTACGACCGCGACTCGATGGTCCTATGGTTGTGGAACCCGCAAGGCGTGCATCGGATCGAGGACCCGCGGGTCGTGCCGACGTTCTTCCTGCACGCCCCGCCGTCCGAACTCCCCGCGATCCGTCGACGAATCGAGATCCTGGACGGCGTGCGGGAGGTGCGAGAGGTCTCGAAGCGCATCGCCCTCGAGGATGACGTGCCGAAACCGGTCCTGGAGATCGTGCCGCGGCATTACCGCGATCTCCGCGGCCTCGCGCACATCCTCGACTCGAACGGCGGGTATGTCGATCATCGGCTGTTCAACGTGGATCTGCGCTTCAGCCAGCGATACGCGATCGAGCACAACATCTTCCCGATGGGGCTCACGCACTACGCGAACGGCGTGTGGCGGGCGGAGGAGGAGCATTTCGCCCTCGACTATCCCTTGCCGGCGTTGCGGAAATCCCTCCTCGACCTCCACGTCGACAACCCGGCGGGCATCCCGCGGATACAGGACCGGCTCCTCGGGGCCCGCGTCGACGACATCGAAATCGACGGAGACGAGGAGTCCATCCTGAAGGGAATCGACGCGGTCGTGCGGTCGAAGGACCCGGACGTCCTCATGACGGACGGCGGCGACGCGTTCCTGATGCCGTACCTCGCCGGGAAGGCGTCCGACCTCGGCGTGAATCTGCAACTGGGCCGGGACCCCGACAAGTTCGCGGGAGTGAAGGCAAAGTCGTACTTCACGTACGGGAAGATCGTCTACAAACCGGGCCAGTACATCCTGCGCGGCCGACTGCACCTGGATCGCGGTCACTTCGCGTTCCGCGAGAGCGATTTCGCGGGCCTTGCCGAACTGTCGCGCCTCTCGACGTTGACGCCGCAGGAACAAGCGCGGCTCACGCCGGGCACGGCGTTCTCGGCGATGCAGGTGAATCAGGCGTACCACGACGGCTGTCTCGTGGTGTGGAAGAAGAATCGACCGGAGGATTTCAAGGATGCCGAGAATCTCTTGCGCGGCGACCGCGGCGGCTTCACGTTCGAACCGGAAGTCGGGGTGCACGAGGGCCTCTACGAACTCGACTTTTCCTCCCTGTATCCGAGCATCATGGTGAAGTACAACATCTCCGCGGAGACGCTCGACTGTTCCTGTTGCACGACCGATGGCCTGCCCGTTCCCGAGTTGCGATACCATCTGTGCACGCGACGAGTCGGAATCGTCGGTCGCGTGCTGAAGCCGCTGATCGAACGGCGGCGGTATTACAAGAAGATGAAGAAGGAACCGGGTCCGCTCCAAGACGTGTACACGGGGCGGGACACGATTCTCAAGTGGACGTTGGTAACCTGCCTCGATGGTCGAACAGTAATTCCCTACAAAATGGACGATGAACGATCTCAGAAACCGATTTCCGAAATCATCGATCCTCTCCTGCTGGATGGCGGCATGGCAGATGCTCCGGCCGAACTGCGGCTCTTTGGTTTCGATTCGAATCTACGCCTGATGGAGAAGAAAGTATCAAAGGTCCTAAAGGTCCGAAGCCCAGCGACGATGCTGCGAATTGGACTTAAAAAGGGGCGAGAAATCTTCGTCACTCCGAACCATCGTTTCTTTGTTCTTAACAAAGAAGGCGGCTTTGACACCAGGCGAGCGGACGAACTGCACGTTGGGGACTATCTCCCAACCGCCACAAATCTGCCAAAGAGTCCCCAGCGAATTCGCAGTGTGAACTTGGCAATCGAACTGAATCAGAAACTGACCGGTAATGAGCTTTTTACTTGGAGAATTCGAGGAGAAGCCTTGCGGAAGGTGATCTCCCTTCATTACAAATCGATCTTGAAAGCCGGCCTCACTCGTGGTTTCACATATCGCACAATTTGGCTGTGGCGGGAGCGAGGCATGCTGCCACTCGCCTTTCTCCCGTTGCTGCAATTATCCGATGAACTCGCGGACGAGTTGGAAATCGGACGGACGAGACTCAACGGCGGCAAAATCAATTTCCTCCCATGCCGAGTTGAGGTGGACAGGGATTTGGGATTCTTCCTCGGATTCTATGCCGGCGATGGCAATGGCAGAGCGAACATGGTTCGTTTCGCGGTCGGAATGACTGAGTCGGAGATTCTAGGGAAGTTGATGAATTGTGCAGATAGGAAGTTCCGGCAACTTGGAAGCGTGCGGAAGGAAACGCACGCGCGGATGTGGGTCCTCCAGTTCAACAGTGGAGCACTCAGGAGAATTCTGGAATCAGTCTTCGGCATGGGCGGCTCGTCTGACTCCGGAAAACTCGTCGTTCCATCAATCGTCCTGAACGGTGGGGTGGATATTCAGTTTGGTTTTGTCGAAGGATTGCTCGCGAGTGATGGGAGCATCACTCCCTCCCGGGATTGGGCGTTGATTCACACGGCTCATCGCGGATTCGCAGACTCGATCGGTCTCCTCCTTGCGGGTTTGGGTTTGAGGTATGTGACAAGACTCTCGCGACAGAGCTCCCACGTACTGTACAGTGTGGGTTTCCGACTACGGGAATTGCCAGAGCAATTTTGGATGAAAATCGGTCATCAGAAAAGAACAAAACGATATGCTACAAGAGATCTGAATCGCGCGGGAAAGATACCTGTCCTCGAAAGTGGTCTCCTTGCCCTTTGCGAAAAACACAATGTGACGCACAGTCTGCCGAAGGGTCCCAATCACTTCGCATCTGCAGAGGACATTCTTCAGCGAATCCAGCGTATTCGAGAGAAACAGCGGCAGATTTCCGAGTTCGACCGAAGAACTATTCAGCAGTTGGAAAGCCTCGTCCAATCCGAACTGACCTTCCTCCGTGTTCGGGAGATTGATGAGGTCACTCCGCAAACCGAGTTCGTCTATTGCTTCGAAATGGCGGAGGAGCTCAACGGATTCATCACTCAGGGCAACCTCTTTGTTGGAAACAGTTTCGGCTACCAAGGATACAAGAACGCCCGCTTCGGCCGCATCGAATGTCATGAAGCAATCAACGCATTCGCGAGGAACATCCTTGTTCGCACGATGGAAATCGCGGAATCTCATGGCTACGAGGTTGTCCATGGCATCGTCGATTCCGTCTGGTTGCGGCCCACCGCGAACGCAGATCCGATCGAGAAGGTCCGCGAGCACATCGCGGGCTCCATCGGCCTCCCAATCGAACTCGAAGGCCGCTATAAATGGATCGTCTTCCTCCCATGCAAGACGACCGGAGTCGGCGCGCTGAACCGCTATTACGGACTCTTCCAGGATGATGAGTTCAAGCTCCGCGGAATCGAGCTCCGAAAGCACGACACCCCGGAGTTCATCAACATCTGCCAAGAGGCGATGCTCGGAGAGCTCAGCCTCGCGTCGACCGCCGCAGAGTTCCGCGAGCGCATCCCGAAGGCCGTCGACATCCTGCGGTGGACCGCGAAGTGCGTCCTCGACCGCGCGATCCCCGTACACCAGTTCATCCTGACGAAGAGCGTCTCGCGGGCCCTCCCGGAGTACGTCGTCTTGACGGCAACCGCGGCGGCCCTGAAGCAGATGGAGAAGCGCGGCTTCGCGGTCGAACCAGGCGAATCCGTGCGATATGTCCTTTTGGACGCCCGCGCCCGCGATTCCGAGCGCAAGGTGCGCGTCGCGGAGTTCCTCCAGGGAGACGAGGAACCGGACGCGTGGGAGTACATCCGCCTCTTGTGCCGGTCGGGACAGACGCTCCTGGCGCCGTTCGGGTACACGGAGGAGAAGCTGGCCCGGATGTGCGAAGACCTCTCCGATATTTCGATCGCGAACATGCCGGAGCAGGCGATCACGATTCAAGAAGACTACAAGTCAATCGGAGAGAGCCGGAGCCGAGCCCGCGGCGGCGTCGGGTACAAGAAGCCATGGCGGGTCGTTGACGAGGAAGAGATGCCCAGTGAAATCACGGGGGACCTATGAGAGGCCATGCTCGGCGGGCATCGGAAACCGCAGCCCGAGCGGGGTCACTCGACGGGGAACGGTTCTTCGATGAGTCCCTCGGCCGCGGCGATCAGCTTCGTCACGCGCTGCTCGGAGTCCGCGAGGATCGCGTGGCAGCGGCGATACAGGCCGAGTCCTTCCTCGAACACGGCGAGGGCGCGGTCGAGCGGCAGGTCGCCGCGGGACAACGCGTCCACCGTTGCCTCGAGGGCCGCGAGGGAATCCTCAAAGTTCGATTCTTCGGTCATGGTCCTCCTGTTCCTGATTGACGTGAACCCGAATCCGTCCGTCCTGGAAACGGACCGCGAGGGCATCGCCCGAACCGACGTCCGCGGCGTGTGCGACGACATGCCCGTCCTCGCGTTCCGCGATTGCATAGCCGCGCTGCAACGTCGCGAGGGGACTGAGGACATCGAGACGCCGGCCGAGCGCGTCGAGGCGTTCCCGCTGGCGGGTGACCTCGCGGGGTGCGACGGCCGATAGCGCAGCGAACGACCGTTCCAAGAGTGCGCGGTTCGCCTCGACCCCCCGCTGCAGGCCCCGCGGGGAGAGCCGTTCTCTCAGGGCCGTCGCTCGTCCTCGAGCCCCCCGAAGCGCCTCGTGAATTTCCCCGACCAATGAGCGGCCTGCGCCGTTGATCCGCGCCATGAGTTCCGTTGCGTCCGGGGAGACGAGCTCCGCTGCGGCACTGGGAGTCGCCGCCCGGACATCGGCGACGAAGTCCACGATTGTCACGTCCGTCTCATGGCCGATCGCGCTGACCACCGGCGCCCGGGAGGCGGCGACGGCCCGTGCGAGCCCTTCGTCGTTGAAGCACCACAGGTCCTCGAGCGATCCCCCGCCGCGCGCGACGATGACGACGTCCACGCGGTCGGCGACGAACGCGAGGGCACGCCGCAAGCTCGCGGGTGCCTCGGGCCCTTGGACCAGGGCGGGGGCGATCACGATGTGCGCGATCGGGTACCGGCGTCGCAAGATCGTCACGATGTCGTGCACGACCGCGCCGACTTCCGATGTGACGACGCCGATCTTCCGAGGAAACGACGGAAGCGGTCGCTTCCGTGCCGCGTCGAACAACCCCTCTGCGGCCAACTTCTTCCGCGTCTTTTGGTATGCGGCCCAGAACGCGCCGACGCCCGCCGGGGTCGCGGCCTTGATCAACAGTTGGACGGACCCTCGGCGCGGGAACACATCGACGTCGCCCGAGACGACCACATCCATGCCGTCCTCGAGGTCAAATCCGAGCATCTCGGCGTCTTCGCGGAAGAGGGTGCACGAGATCTGGGCCGTCGCGTCCTTCAGCGTGAAGAACACGTGACCGGACGGCGCGCGCTGCAGGTTGCTCACCTCGCCGCGCACCAGGATCCGGGAGAGGATCGGGTTCGCCCGGACCGTGTCCCGGATCACCCGGGCGAGTTGGGTGACCGTCAGAGCTTCCGGCACGCCCGGTCGGCTTTCGCAGGTGACGGCGAGCGAATCCATGTTCCCCTCTCGGCGCACCCGTGACGGGAGGTATCAACCGACCGTGGGGAGATGGCCGAAAGTGTTTCGGATGCGTCGGCGCCCACGGATGGCCCCGGACGTCAAGGGCCAGCGGCCGAGAACGACGGTTACCGAACGACCAGTTCGCTCGCACGGAGGAGCGCGTGCAGGCGTACGCCGACCTCGGCGAGGAGAATGGCCCCACCCTCTTCTCGGTCCACCACGCACACGCAATTCTCAATGACCGCGCCGTGCTCTCGCAGCCGATCGATCGCGCCCCGCAGAGTGCCGCCGGTCGTCACGACGTCCTCGACGAACAACACGAGATCGCCTCGGTTCAGTTCCCCTTCGAAGTCGTGCCTCGTGCCGTGCTCCTTCGCGGCCTTGCGCACGATCACGTACGGCGTGTCGCTCGCGAGGCTGACGGCGGCGGCGATCGGAACGGCACCGAGTTCGACCCCCGCGATTCGGCTCGCGCCGCGGACGAACGGAGCCATCGCCTCCGCGATCGTCCGCAGGAGATCCGGCCGGGTAATCGCCCTCTTGATATCCACGTAGTACGACGAGGTCTTGCCGGACGCGAGGGTGAACGTCCCGAACTGGAGGGCTCCGCACGCCTTGAGCGCGGAGACGAAGGCCGGCCGGTCGAGCTTACCAGGGCTCCCGTTTCTGGCCGATCCGAAATCCGATGACATTCACGGCCCGATGCAGGGCGGGCGTGATAAGGATGATGGCAACGAGACCGAGGAACGCATCACCGGAGAAGAAGCGCGGGACGGACCACTCGTGAATCGTCAGACTCATGAGCAGCGCACCGACGACGAAATCGTACTGGTCGAGGACGGGGGCTTTCGCGCCGCGCGGCTTGTGCATCCGCCGCTTGAAGAACGCGCCCGCGAGATCTCCGAGGAGCGCGCCGAAGGCGAGGACCGCGGAGGCTGCGAACGCCAAGCCATACGATCCGGAGGACCACGTGGAATCCGGCGCGAAGAGGTTGAAGGGCACCGTCAAGAGGAGTCCCAGCAACGCCCCCGACAGCGTGCCGCCCACGAGGCCCCGCCACGTCTTGCCATCGCCGAAGAGCCGCTGGCCATCCCGGAGGGTTCGGCCGAAATCGATCGGCGTGCCCCCGCCGAAGACGACCGCCATCGGGTTCGCGACGAAGGCGGGCAGGAAGAACCAGAGGGCCTGCGGGATCGCCTCGAGGACCACGGAAATCGCCGAAGGCGACGTCCGTGGATATAGGTAACCCCACCGGACGCCCAATTCGATCCCGAGTTATCTACCTCTGTTCAGAGGTAGGATTTGGCGGGGCGGGGCGCGATTCCGACGTGCTTGGCCCCACCCCGAGGCCGCTACGGCGAGCGGAACGTGACCGTCAACTTCGGCGGATTCGTGGATTCGCTCGAACGGTAATCGACCCCGTCGGCCGAGTTGGACCAGATCAAGAGGCCGTAGTTCGCGTCCCCATTGACCCAGTTCTGCACGATGGCGGTGATGTCCAGCTTGATGACGCCCAGCGGGGCCGCAAACGAGAGGCCGGTCCCCTTCGTGCCCGGCGAGCCGGGAGTGGCGAAACCGTTCCACGTCGCGCCGGATTCCGTCCAGCCTTCCGTCATCTGGTAGAGGAACTGCGTCCCGCCCGGATTCGTGATTTCGATTTGCAGGATTGCGGACACGACCACGGACCCCGGCTTCACTTGTCCAGCATTGGAACCGATGACGTTCGGGAATCGGATCAAGGCCTTGCAGACGGTGGCAGGGGTCACCTTGCAGCCCGAGGCATCGACGAACAAAGCCAAGCCCGTGCCGAAGTTCGAGTCCGGCGTGCCGCCCAAGATGTACGTGTCGTCCGTCTCGCTGTACGCGCCGCCGTCCCCCTTTTGGAATGTCAGGGTGGCCGGGCCAGAGGGCGGAGCGGCCGTCGTCCACATGACCGCGTGCTGACCGCTATAACTGCCGTCGGGAGTGGCCGACCCCACGACGTCGCCCGCCTCGTTGAGGTCAAGGTCATTCGCTCCGCTCGAGAACGACGGGGGGAATCCGTCCGGAAGAACCGTGATGGTCCTGTCCGTTTCCGAGATGAAGGGGCCGCCCGTGGAGTTGGGGTCAACGGCTCCTACCCCGACGACCTGGCCGAGATTGTTGATCCCGAGCGCGTTGCCCTGAGCGTCCGGAGCCAGAAGGGCGGTCCACGTGCCATTTTCCCAAAGGTAGGCGCGACTTGGCCCCTCGTACGAGCTACCTCGCCAGGCGGCGATTTGGCCGGCGTCATTGATGTCGTTGGCGATGGACTCCTCGACACCAACGCAGCCCGAGGTGTTCGTGAGGTCCCTGAACAGCCCATTCTCCCACAGCCAAGCGCGCTTGTCGCAGGCGTGAAGTTCAATGCTGTCGCTCCAGCCGATGATTTGGCCTTTGTTGTTGAGGCCCGTGACCCTCATGGTGCGGGGGCTGTAGGGGTCCGCGTACGCCCCGCCGTCCCCGAGGTCCGTCGTGACACCATCCTGCCAGAGGAACACGTGAGTCTCCCACTCATAGGGTGAATTGCCGGTATAGACGTAGTACAAACCCGCGACTTGACCTACGTCGTTGATCGCCATGGCCTGACTGGACTTGCCCCCAACGCCGAGGTCCCTTATTGCACCGTCTTCCCAGAGGAAGGCTCGGTCATAAGCCGAGGCGTTCCTGATCCATCCGACGACTTGGCCGGCCTCGTTAATGTCCGTCGCCATCGTGCCCACGTCGGGGTCGCCCAGATTTCCGAGGTCCGTCATCACGCCGTTGTCCCAGAGGAAGCTTCGGGCACCTAGGGACCCGAAGTCAGAGGAGTCCCGGACGCTCCAACCGATGACTTGTCCCGCGTCGTTCAGCTTCACGCCGGTGCTATAGGTATCCCCGGGGAGCGTTCCGAGGTCGACGATGGTGAATGCCGGAGCAGAATCGGAATCGGCCGTCCAGAGGACGGCTCGGGACCCGGAGGCGTCCTGGCTCGAGCCGACGATTTCGCCCGCGTCATTGATGTCATCGGCCTGACTCTGGAGATGGCCCGGCAACGTGCCGAGGTCCTGCATCCCCCCGGCCTGCCAGAGAAACGCGTGATAGATGGAATAGTCGAGGGTCTGGCTCCGACCGACAACTTGGCCCGCCTCGCTCAGACCGAGGGCATAGCTCTGGTAGTCACAGCATCCGGGGAGGTTTCCGAGGTCCGTCAATCCGCCGTCCTCCCAAAGCCAGCCTCTGACCGGGGCACCATGACGCCCGTCGCCCGAGCCGACGATCTGGCCCGCGTCGTTGATGTCTCCCGGGCTCTCGCGTGCGACCGGGGTCCACACGCCGGCCTCCCATCGCCAAGCCCCGTCGCCACCATCGCTATCCCGGCTCGTGCCGACGACCTGGCCTCCATTGTTGATCGCCTCCGGCAGGAACGTGAGCCAGCCTCCGCCCGGGACTCCGAGGTCGGTCATCATCCCGTCGTCCCAGAGGAACGCGTGGGTTCCGTTGTCGCCCGAACTGTAGCCCACGACTTGGCCCTGGTCGTTGATGCCCTGCGCGACGCTGGACGAATCGCCCGGCAGCACCCCAAGGTCAATCATGGTCCCGGCCTCCCACATGACCGCGTGCGAGAGACCGAAGGTAGTCGCGCTCGTCCCCACCACCCAGCCCGCGTCGTTGACATCTTGAGCGGTACTGAAGCCGCCACCGAGCGTCCCGAGGTCCGTCATCACGCCGGCCTCCCAGAGGAAGGCGTGCCACTCTGTGGACCCCGCAACATTGATCTGGCTCGAGCCGACGACCTGGCCTGCGTCGTTGATCGCCGATGCGGTACTACTGGATCCGCCCGGCAGCGTGCCGAGGTCGATGATCATGAACTCTGAAGGGGGAGACGATGGTGGTGCGGTGAACTGCACGGTCAGGGCCGGCGGACTCGCGGACTCGCTCGACTCGTAGTCGACCCCGTCCGAGTTCGACGAGGCCAGGAGAACCCCCTCGTTCGGCTCGCCGCCCACCCAATGCTGCACGATTGAGGTGATGTCGATGGAGAAAAGGCCGAGGCTCCTCGGGGAGATCACAGAATCCTGAGGCTTCGTCCCCGGCATCCCCGCGGGACTAAAGCTGTTCCAGGTCGCGCTGTCCTCTCGCCATGACTCCGTAACCTGGTACACGTCTTGGGTCCAGCCTTTGTTCGTGATCACGAGATCCAGGTTGGCGCTCTCGATCGTGGAGCCGGGCGGCACCTGGCCGGAATTCGGGCCGATGAAATTGGGGAATTTGATCAGCGTCTTGCACACGGCCGTCGAGGAGATCTTGCACCCCGCTCCGTCAACGAGCAGCTTCGAATTCGTCCCGAAATTCGTGCCTGGGGCGCCGCTGCTAATGTAGGTGTCGTCCGTCTCGCTGTAGGGCCCGCCGTCGCCATCGCGGAAGGTGGCCGGGGCCACAGAGGCGGTCAGGCCGAGGTCATCGGGCGAGTCGATCGCGACGGCCGAGGGTCGAGAGAAAATCGTCGGCGTGAAGGCTCCAATCGCCGCGACGAGAACTAATACGGCCAGAAAGGCAGGGCCCGTCCAGGACGTCCGCACGCTCGGGAAACGACAGGGCACGAGAAACCCCTCCAAGGGAAAGGCAATCGGCGTTCCGGGGATAAGCGGCGGCATCCGTTTGTGCTACACCAGATATCGAATCTTCAGGCCGAGGCGGTCCGCGCCTCTCGCTTCGGAACGGAGGACGCGCGTCCGCGTTCGGCCGCGGAGGTCAATCACGCAGTTCGCTCGAGCCGGGCGATCCGGGCGTCGAGGTCCTGCCGCACGCGCCGGTGATACGCGAGCAACTTTCGCGCGGCGTCGCGCTTCGACCCGGAATCCCGAGCCGGGCCCACGTAGTCCTCGCGGCGTCGGCTTCGGCCGCTGTCCTGCTCGTAATGCCAGAAGTACAGGTACTCGTTCCCGTCGATCCGACGCACCCGGAGACCGCAGCCGACTCGCATCTCGATCCTCCGATTTCTACCTCTGTTTAGAGGTAAGTCAGAGGTCCCGATGAACCTTTCGGTGGGGTTCCCCAAACCGTGCCGCGGCCCGCCCTTTCAGGGTTGATAATCTCCGCGGCACTCCTTTATAGCGCGCGCTTGCTCGTTCCGCGGTCGTTTATGGACCGCTTGAAGACCTACGTCGAGGGCTTCGACGAGGCGCTCGGCGGCGGCATCCCGCGCGGCTCGCTGGTCCTCGTCACCGGCACGCCGGGCACGATGAAGACCGCCCTGACCTTCTCGATCCTGTACGAGAACGTGAAGGCCGGCTCGAAGGCCCTCTACATCACGTTGGAGGAGAGCCAGGAAGATCTTCGGGCGGCGATGACGGACCTGGGCATGACCGGCCTGGACGACATGGAACTGTACATCCTCGACGTCGGCCGGATCCGGCTGGAGCACAAGGATGAGGAGCTGTCGAAGAACTGGCTCGACGTCCTCCAGAAGTACATCGACCAACGGGTGCGGGTGAACGCGTTCGACCTGGTCGCCCTCGACAGCCTCGCGGCGCTATACAGCCTGAGTCGCCTCAACAACCCGCGTCGAGAACTGTTCCACTTCTTTGGGTTCCTGAGGTCCCTCCAGGCGACGTGCTTCCTGATTTCCGAGGTCCCGTCCGGGAACGACGGCAAGCTGTCGTCGTTCGAAGAGGAGTTCCTGGCCGACGGGATCCTGTCCCTGGGGCAGGTCGAGAAAGGCGAGACGGACATGCAGCTGCGCCTCCGGTGCGTGAAGATGCGCCGCGCGCGGCACGAGCGCGGTTATTACGCTCTGAATCGAAACGACGGCCGCTTCCAGATCACCCGCGCGACATCAGAGTGAGGTCTTCTGGAGGAGCTTGAGGAGCGCCTCGGCGTACTTCCCCGCGAGCGTCTCGTTGCCGAACGTCTTCGTCGCCGCGGCCTTGTTCTCCTCGATTGCCTCGACCGTCTTCACGAGCACCTGCACGACGTCCTTCCCGGGCGCCCGCCGGAACAGGGCGGCGATCGACGCGCCTTCCCCCGTCATGATGACGAGCCGGCCGACCGGAAGATGCAGGACGTACGTGCCTTTCGCCCGCCGCTCGGATTCCCGTCGGATCATCTCCGCGACCTCGGGCTGGTCGAGGTACGCCGTCTCGCCGGCCTTCGCGAGCGTCTCGCGGCCTTTTCGCAGGATCACGAGGGCGAGCGCGTTCGACTCCTTGTGCCCCGCGGCGAGCTCGGACCAGAACGCCGCCTGGAGGGAGAGGGCTCGCAGCCGCCGCCGGAGGGCCGTCATCGCCGCCCGGTCCTGGCTTCGCACGAGTTCCTTCAGGGTCGCCTCGACCTCTTTCGCCTCTTTCGGGTGCAAGAGATGCCGGAACGTCTGGAACTCCTGGCTCAGCGCGTCCAGCTCGGGCGGGGAACGCGGCCGTGACGGGGCCACGGGTGCCGGCATCTCGCTCGGGGAATCGTTCGTGGACGGGTCGCTCGCGGACAAGGATGGAACCTCTTGTTCGATCAGGTCGACGGCCTCGGCCAAGCTCTTGTCGGGGTGGCGCAGCATCGCTTCCATGACGACCTTGCCATGCCCCTCGAGCTCCCAGCGGAGCAGCTTGAGGGCTGCGTCATCCCGCTTGGCCATCCCTTCTCGCCGGGCGCAATGGACCGCGGCTACAAAAGCATTCCTTCCCAATCCGCGGATTTTGACGAATCGTTGTCACCAATGAATATCTCGCTCGATAACGAGGACGCCATCGCTTTATAACGAAGACCTCGTCGTGCGGCCTACGATGGACATTGAGGTCCCCCTTCTCCAGACGTATGTCGATGGTCTCGACCGCGCCCTCGGGGGCGGCATCCCGCGAGGCAGCACGGTCCTCGTCGCCGGCACGCCGGGGACGATGAAGACCTCCCTCATCCTGTGGATGATGCACGAGAACGCACGCCTGAACGGCGTCAAGTCCCTGTATGTGAGCCTGGAACAGGACATGGACAGCCTGAAGGCCGGCGCCATGCGGATGGGGATGAAGAACCTCCACGAGGCGAGCGTGTACATCCTGGACATGGGCCAGCTCCGTCGCGGGCTGCAGCGCTCGGAGTCCTCGAAAGACTGGTTCACGATCCTCCTCGAGATCATCAAGGAGGCCGTGAGTGCGAGCGGCTACGGCGTGCTCGCCCTCGACAGCCTCGAGGCGCTGTACGCGCTCTCGGAAATCAAGACGCCGCGGCGAGAAATGTTCCACTTCCTCTCCTCGATCAAGGAGCTCGGCCTCACGACTTTCCTCATTGCGGAGCAACCGTTCGGCTCGACGCGACTCGCCCAGTGGGGGGAGGACTTCCTCGCCGATGGCATCCTGAACCTTCGGCAGGTCGAGGTCGGCGAGACGGACGTCCAGCTGCGTCTGCGGTGCATCAAGATGCGCTGGATGAACCACGACCACAACGCGCTGGCGCTGAACCACGATGGCCAGAAGTTCTTCGTGACGCACGTGATCTCGAAGAAGAAGTAAGAGGCGCCGCCGACTAAATCGGGTTGATCGGTGGAGCTGGCGGACTTGGGGCGCCCATTCCGGCCGGGATGCCCGGCGGCGTCAAAGAAGGAGGGATCTCCCCTTTGTTGATGCGCGACCAAGCGAGGTAGTTGGCCGCGGCGAACAACAGCGCCGGCACGACGCTGAGTAGGGACAGAGGCGAGGTCGGCACATCGAACGCGCGGCCGATTTTCGTCGGATCGTACTGACCACCCGAAAACACTACGCTCGCCGCATGATCTGCAATACCCGGAATCGACGGCAAGATCACGAGCAATATCACGAGCTCGACACCGAGGGCCACGGCGTATCCAATCCACAGAACAATCCGGCCGGGTTTCTTTTGCAGCGCGTACGTGAACAGGACCGCAGACACGAGATATACCATCGTTCCGATCGAAGCGACGATTAGCCCGTTCGTGAGGCCGTCACGCACCGCGGCTGCGAATTGCGCCTGCGTGGGGGAGGGGCCTATCGAAAAGACGGCGGTGAATCCAGCGACAACCGCTCCGCCAACTGCGATAATGACCCCCACAATGAAGACGACGACAGACAGGATCACGTTTCGGCTATGAGCCGAGCCGAAGGCTTTGCGTCCCAAAATGGCCAAGATGGCCGCGACGATGAAAAGGACAAACCCGACGATATTCAAGAAGAACGGAATCCAGTAAATGAGCGAACCAATCAGTGCCAGAAGGAGCGCCCACTTCATCCGCTCGACTTGCCGACGGCGATCCGTTACCAGTGGGGAGGGGCCGTACGCGTAAGGGGAGTAGCCCGGGGATGCCGGATACGTACCAACCGGAGGTATCCCAGTCGGGGGCGCAGCCCGTGTGGCCGGCCCCGCGGCTGCCATCGAACTCCCGCAATTCACGCAGAACGCAACGCCCGGCTGATTCGTGAACCCGCACTTCGGACAGACAGCAGAGGCAGCCAAAACGGACCCCCTCCGTGCAAGGAACATCCGATTTCCGCAAAAGACTTTCGCCCTGGGGAAAGGGTTTTCAGGTTCGGCGGTCCTAGAACCGCCGTGGTCGCGCCCGGATCGATCGATCGCTGGATCTCATTCGAGCTCGGCCGGCTGAACGCCGGACTGGTCGTCGAGAAGAAGAGCCTGGCTCGTCTCCTCGCGGAGCCCGAGCCGGCGTGCCGCACGCGGGAGGGGGACCCGCACCCGTTCGACCGGGCGGGCCTCGACCGCCTCGCGGCCGTGCTCACCCGGGAAGAGGCGGACGACCTCCGACTGCCTCTCACCCTGCTCGTCTCCGGGGATTCGGACAGCGCCTATCTCACGGACGAACTAGGCGCCAAGGCCCTGCGGGCCGTCGAGAAGTTCGATCGGGCGTTCCCCTTCCGGGACGGGCGGATGGCCCTCCCACAGTCACTCGCGGTGGATCTCGTCCGGCGCCACGGCGGCGCCGTTCAGCTGGCCTTCGCCTGAGGCCTATTTCGGCGCCTCGGGCTTTTCCTTGCGGGATGCCCAGAAATCTTCGGGGACGTCGTCGTAGATGGACCCCATCTTCTCGGCCTCTTCTTTCGCCTTTTGGGCCTCGACCAGCTCGGCGATCCGCTCTTTCCGGAACATCCAGTAGTGGATCCGCCACTCCCGCCCGTCGTAGAGGGTCGTCTCCTCCCTCTCCGTCGTCAGAATGCCGGAGTCCTCGAGCATATAGAACGCGTCCCGGTCTTCCGGCTCCAGGACGTTGTCGATGATCCGCTCGGAATAGCCGAAGAAGTTGAGGACGTGCTGGGCCATGGCCCGGGCCTCTTCCTCTTTCATGCCGGTCCGGTCGATCGAGTTCTTGATCGCCCGGGTGAGGTCGTCGACCGTGAGCGTGCCAGCCGGTCCCCGTTCGGACTTCGTCTTCACGGCCATGGGTCGCCTCGGGCGCCTCCCATGGGGGGTCTATGCTATTTAAGAGTTCTGCGCCGCCGTCCCTCTATTGATTCTCACCGTCCCGGACGATGACCAATCGGTCCTCTCAGACCTGATACCCGAATTGTTTCGGGACCGACCGCGGCAAAAGGTTAACGCGCGCGGTTCACATTCACCTACGGGATGGCGAAGGGTGTGGACGTGGAGTGGGTGCGGGCCGCAAAGCCCGGGGAGCCTTCGAAGCCGTCGGAAGACCTCGAGGCCGAGTTGCGGGAGTTGCGAGACGAAGTCCGACGGCTGAGGGAGCGGGTGGCCGCGTTGGCCGTCGAGTCCGCACGACCGGCGCCGGGGGACGAGCGCCTCCCGACCTACGTCGGTCGGCTCGATGCCTCCTTGGAGGGCGGGGTCCCGAAGGCCAGCGTGATCGCGATCACCGGCCCGGGCGGCTCGATGAAGACCTCGCTCGCCCTGTACATCCTGATCAAGAACCGCGCCGCGGGCCGTCGCGGGGTCTACGTGACCGTCGAGGAGAGCCGCGAATCGATCCTTCGGACGATGCGCCATCACGGACTCGGGAACGAGGAAGACTTCCTCGTCGACATCGCCCGCCTCCGCGTCGAGCACGAGGGCGCCGAGGAGATCCGGGACTGGCTCCGCGTGTTGAAGGACTTCCTCGTCCGACGGAATCAACGAGAGAAGATCGACGTCGTCGTCATCGACACGATGGACGTTCTCGCCTCGATGGCCCACCTGCAGGACGTCCGGAACGAACTGTTCCACTTCTTCCACTTCCTGCGCTCGATGGGCGTGACGACATACGTCATCGCGAACGTCGATCCCGCGCGAGGCGGCGTCGCCAACGACGTCACCTTCCTGGCGGACGGCGTCTTCGAGCTCCGGTTCAGCGGCGCCGGCGAGGGACGGGTCCAACTGCTATTCCGATGCGCCAAGATGCGCCACACGAACCATTCCCGCGACTACTTCGTCCTCACGTACGATAAGGGGTTCGCGGCGAAGCCGTACGAGGCCCCGAAACGGTCCCGCTGGCGTCGGCGGACGTGATCAGAAGGCGCCTTTGATCTTCGCCCGGTCGATTTTGATCCCGGCGGGAGTCGCCATGAGGACGTTCTTGCCCACGACGGCCACGTCGCCGCCGCAATCTCGGACCGCGCTCTTCAGTTCCGCCGTGATGCGCTTGAGCGCGAGGTCGTCGCTCGCGAGGCTCGTGTAGTCGATCAGCAAGATGTTTCCGTTGTACACATGGGTCGTCAGGTCGGCGATGTCCTCGTACCGGTAGACCTCCGCGACCTTGACTAGGTGTTCGACGGGCTCACCCAGCGCCCCGCCTTCGCCCTCGAAGTTCAGCTCTCCTAAATCGATGTACGTATCCGCCTCGGCGCCCTCGGCCAAACGTCGGAATGGCTTTTTGATGAAGGCCATGCCACATCCCTTCTGCGCCGCCCCATAGCCGGCACCACGAATTTAAAGGTATCGCGGAGGAATGTCAGACGATTCCGGAACGGCGATAATTATCTAGATAACCATAAGATAGCCGTGACCTTTCGTGCCACGGACACCCCAGCGGGGACAACGTTTAAGAAGGAAAGGCCTTTGTCGCAGGCGCCCATGGTCTACGACGTCATCGTCGTCGGGGGTGGCCCCGCCGGTCTGACGGCCGGGGTCTACGCCCGCACCCGGAAGCTTTCCACCCTGATCCTTGAGGCGCAGGCCACGGGAGGCCAACTGGAGTGGCTGTATCCGACGAAGTCCGTGTACGATTATCCGAGCTACATCGCCATCGAGGGTGGCGAACTCGCTCAGCTCTTCGTGCTCCATTCGCGGGAGAGCGGCGCGGAGATCCGCCCGGAGGAGGTCGTGGATGTGCAGCGCCAAGCGTCAGGCTTCAAGCTCGCGACCCGCCAAGGGAGCGCGTACGAGGGGCGGTCCATCATCCTCGCGATGGGGATGGGGCTTCTCGAGCCGAAACGGCTCGGCGTGCCGGGCGAAGCGGAGTTCGAGTCGAACGGCGTAGAGTACCGCGTGCGGGACCGTCGCGAATTCAAAGGCAAGCGCGTCGTCGTGGTCGGCGGGGGAGACAGCGCGCTCGAGATCGCCCTCGAGATCGTGGCGGCCGCGAAGAAGGTCATCCTCGTCCATCGTCGCGAAGAGTTCCGGGCGATGGAGAAGAACGTCGAGGCGGTGATGGAGAGCCCGATCCAGGTCCTCTTCAACGCCGAGGTCACGAGCCTCGAAGGCGACGGGAAGGTCGAGCGGGCGGTCGTATACGACAACCGAACGCTGAAGAAGACGGTCCTCGACATCGATGCGGTGATCGTGAACATCGGTTTCGAACCGAAGATCACGCCCCTGCCGCGGTGGGGCGTCGAGCTCGAAGGGGACCGGCTGATCCGGGTCAAGGCGGACATGTCCACCTCGGTCCGCGGCATCTACGCGTGCGGAGACATGGTGTCGTACCCCGGGAAAGACAAGCGGATCGTGACGGGTTGCGGGGAGGCGGTGACCGCCGTCATGTCCGTGTACAAGTATCTCAAGCAGCCGTACTGGGCGTGAGCGCCCGCAGGAGCGCCGGCAGCGCATCGGGCGTCTCGATCAAGTAGTCAACGCCGGCGTCTTCGAGACGCGCGCGGGTTCCGTAGCCCCAGGTGACGCCGACCGTCCGAGCGCCCGCCGCCTTGCCCGCGCGCACGTCAACCTCCGTGTCGCCGACGATGGCGCATTCCGTCGGATGGACGCCCAGCGCCGATGCCGCCTTCAGGATCGGGTCCGGCGCGGGCTTCTTGCGCGGCACGGAATCCCCGCCGAGGACGAGGGCGAAGAACGGGAGCAGGCCGGTGGCCCGAAGGGCTTCGACGGACGTGTCGCGGCGTTTGTTACTCACGGTCGCGAGCTCCCATGCCGCGAGCGAGGCGAGTGCCTCGCGGACCCCGGGGTAGGCGCGCATGCCGTCGTGAACGGACTCGGCCTCGACCCGCTGGAACTTGATGACGGCCTTCGCGAGTTCGTCCCCGCTAAGGCCGCACCGCTCCGCGTAGATGACCTCGATCGGCGTGCCGATCCATTGTGCCGCCTCAGAGCCGGGTAACGACGTCTTCCGAATCGCCGCGAGACCCGCATCGAACGCCGCGACCCATGCGTCGCGCGTGTCGAGGAGCGTCCCGTCGATGTCGAAGAGGACGGCGCGGAGCCGCGGCACGTCAAGGCTCCTCCTCTCCGAGCCGCCAGATGTCGTCGCCCACATGGTGAGTGGTCTGGATCGCCTTGCCTTTCTCCTCGCGGGCCATTGTGGGTCCGTCCATGATCGCGCGCCCAATCGCGAGCGGCCGGCCGTTCTTCTCGTCCCGGACCCAGACGACGTCGCCCGCGCGAATCCCGGGGTCTGCGTCCACGATGCCCGGCGCCATCACGTCCGCCCCGTTGTAGATGAACCGCACGGCTCCCATGTCGACCGTGACGGCCCGCTTCTTCGCGGGGAAGGCGAGCAGCCCGCGGATCGTCGGCGCGATGCCGCTTTCGAGGAGGATCGCGATCGCGTCGTTCCCCCTCAGCAACAGGCGGTGAGGCCCGGCCTCCGCCTCGTCGAGCGGGGCGTCGTTCAACGGAACCTCCATGCCGAACTCATCTTCGAGCCGGCCGAGGAAGTCCGTCGTCTCCTTCCGGCGGAGCCTGGAGCGCCGACGGATCTTCGGGGCCATTCGGATTCCGGGACGCGGCCGGGGAAGATAATCCTTGTCTGGGCGTCTCGATATCTATCGATGCAAACGATAGAAGTCAGCCGGACGCAGCGCCCTCGGACCGCAGGACCAGAGCACGCGACGAAGTCGGATCCAGTCGCAGTGCCTGGTCGACCATCTTTCGCGCGCGGCTTTCCTGCCCCAACGAGCGCCAGGCGCGCGCCGCATCACACCATACATCCGGGTCTGCCGGATTCAGCCCGAGGGCCGCGTCGAACGCGACCATGGCCTGCTTCGGTCGATCCAGACGCAACAGGAACTCGCCCTTTCGCCGGTACGCGAGGTCGCGGCCGTCCTTGGTCGCACGAATCGCGGCGTCGCAGTCCGCGAGCGCCTCCTCCATCCGGCCGAGGTCGGCGTGAAGATCCGCGCGGAGGAGAAGTGCCTCGGCGCCCGGCCCCTCGATTCCGGCGAGGACCGCGATGGCGTCGTCCAGTTTGCCGAGGACCTTCAGGGCCCGCGCGAGTTCGGGTCCCGCGTCGGCGTTCCCGAGGTCCGCCGCCTTTCGAAACGATGCTTCCGCATCCGTGGCCCGACCGAGGGCCAGGCATGCGCGACCGGCTGCAAGCCAACCCCGGGAATCCGCCGGAACGCGGGAGCGTAACTCCTCCGCCGGGACGAGGGCGTCCGCCACCCGGCCGGCCCGCAGCAGGAGGTTGGAAAGCCGGAGCAATGGGTCGGCCCCATGGGCCTTCGACGCCGCAGCGGCATATCCGTCGATCGCCTCGTCGATCCGCTCCAGGTCCTCGAGCAGGACCGCCTGATGATATCGGAGCTCCGCGTTCTCCGGCTCGATCTCCAGAGAAGCCTGGAAACACTGGAGCGCTTCCTCGTAGCACCGTTCCGCCTCGAGCGCGTTCCCCATCTCTTCGAGGATTCTCCCGCGAAACACCCACGCCTCGTCGAACGATCCATTCAGGATCAGCGTGTTGTTCAGCGCATCGCGCGCCTCCTCGAGCCGCCCGAGATGGTGGAGGGCTTCCGCCTTCGCCATCCACGCGTGGTCGTAGTTCGGGTTGAGCTCGAGGCTCTGGCTGATCAGTTCGAGGCCTTCCTCGTGACGGCCGAGCGAATCGAGCGCGTGCCCTTTCGCGTACAGCGCGTAGTCGAAATCGGGCTTGATCTCGAGGCTCTTGTCGTGATACTTCAGGGAAGGTTCGTGGCGACCCATCTTGTTCATCGCGTTCCCGATGTTGTTCCACGCAATCTCGTATCGAGGGTTCACTTCGAGCGCCCGCTCGAAATACGGAATCGATTGCTCGTATCGACCGAGGTTGTAGAGGGCGTTTCCGAGGTTGTTCCAGAGGACCTCGTCGCCGCGATCCAACTCGATCGCCTTCTCGTAGGCCGTGACGGCCTCCTCGAGCCGGTTGATCCCGTGGAACGTGTAGCCCTTGTTGTACCAGGCCTGCTTGTACGTTGGGTTGATCGCGAGCGCCTTCTCATAGCAGGCGAGCGCTTCCTCGTGAATCCCGAGCATGAAGAAGGTGAAGCCCTTGTTGTTCCACGCCTCCTCGTTGTTCGGGTCCGCGGCAATCGCGCGGTCGTACGCTTCGACGGCCTCCTCGTACCGTTCGAGGGCGTACAGCGCGTCGCCGAGTCCCGTCCAAGCGTCTCCGTCGCCCGGATCCTGGGCCGTCGCGGCGTTGTATGCGTCGATGGCTTCGTCGAACTTGTTCAGCTCCTCGAGGAGCTGACCCTTCCGCGTCCAAGCGACCGCGTTCGCGGAATCCGCCCGGACGAGGGCTTCGTAGACTTGCAGCGAGGGCTTGGCTCGCCCGAGCCGCGCCAAGACGAGCGCCTTGTCGTACAACGCATCCGCATACGCCGGGTTAATCGCGAGGGCGCGGTCGTAGGCGACGAGCGCCTCCTCGAACTGCCCGAGTTGGGCGAACGCGTTCCCGAGGTTGTACGCGGCGATCTCGTACCGGGGGTTGCGTTGCAACGCTCGGGTGTATGCCTGTATCGCGTCCTCGTGGCGGCGGAGTCCATCGAGCGCCACGCCGCGATTGTTCCACATGACGTGGTCCTCGTATCCGAACGCCGCCGCCCGATCATACGAGGCGAGGGCCTCCGAGAACTCGCGGGCGTCGCAGTGCGCGTTCCCGCGGAGGAACTCCGCCTCGCCACGGGCCAAGTCCGCCTGCGCGGGCACGGCCGCGATCGCGAAGACGAACGGAAATGTCACGGAGGCCGCATCAGAGTCGAGGTCGATTTAATGGTTCCGCGGTGAGTTCCGGTGATGCTAGTTTGGTACTTTCGCGGATCCCTCCGGGAAGCACTAAACGCCGGACAGCGGTGAGGAAATCGGGTCCATGGCGAGGGTCCGAGAGCAGATGAAGCCAACCTACTTCACGACCCCGATGGAATTCCGGGCGTGGCTTGAGAAGCGCCACGACGAGGCTCGAGAATTATGGGTTGGGTTCCATAAAAAGGGTTCAGGTCAGGCGAGCATCACGTGGCCGCAAGCGGTCGACGAAGCGCTGTGTGTCGGATGGATCGATGGCCAACGGAAAGGCATCGACGAAGCGAACTATGCGATTCGCTTCACGCCGCGCAAACCCGGCAGCATCTGGAGCGCGGCGAATGTCAGACGCGTCCAGGAACTCCGCGATCAGGGGCGCATGCAGCGGGCCGGCCTCGCGGCGTTCGAGGCGCGCGCCAGAGATCGATCCGGAATCTACTCGTACGAACAACGCAAGGCGGGGGAGCTCGACGAAACACAATTGAGCAAATTCCGCGCGAACCGGACGGCGTGGGAGTTCTTTCAGGCGCAGGCCCCATCCTACCAGAAGGCGGCGGTCTGGTGGGTCATCACCGCGAAAGCGGAGCAGACGAAACTCAAACGCCTCGCGCAACTGATTGACGATTCGGAGCATCGGCGATGGGTACCACCGCTGACTCGTCGGGCCCCAAAGCGCGGCTGATCTGGGACCCTTCGGGCATCCCGTCATGGCCGCCGATCGGGAGGCCGAGAACGGGGTCGTCGGATTTAAGTAGAGATAGTCCCTTGGACCGGGTTTAGGGGAGCCACAGTGTCGACGATGGACACGGAGTCCTTCTCGAAGACGAAGGCGATGGAGCTCCCGCGAAACGTCGTCGTCGGCCACGACGCGCTCCACACGGTCGGCGAGGTCTGTCAATCGCTGAAGCTGGGGAAGCGCGCCTTGATCGTCGCGGACGAGACGACGATGAAGATTGCGGGCACGACGGTCGAGATGGAACTCACGGCGCGTAAGATCCGGTCGTCGGAATTCTTGATCCCGGACGCCACGATGAAAGAGATCCGCGAAGGAGAAGAGAAAATCCGCAAGGGTAATATCGACTTCGCGCTCGGCGTCGGCGGCGGGCGTTCGATCGACGTGGCGAAGTGCGCGTCCTTCAACGCGGGTGTGCCGTTCGTGAGTGTCCCGACTGCCGCAAGCCACGATGGGGTCGTTTCCTCGCGCGCCTCGATTCAGAAGGACGGAGAGAAGGTGAGCCTCGCGGCACAGACGCCAATCGCGGTCATCATGGACACCGGCGTCATCGCGGAGTCCCCGTTTCGCCTCCTTGCTTCGGGATGCGGGGACATCATCTCGAACCTCGCGGCCGTGAAGGATTGGGCGCTCGCGCGCAACCTTCGGAACGAGTACTACTCGTCATACGCCGCGGCGCTGAGCGAACTCGCCGCGCACCTTGTGATCGAGAACGCGTCGACGATCAAGCCTCGCCTCGAAGAGAGCGCGTGGTTCGTGTGCAAGGCGCTCGTCTCGAGCGGGGTGGCGATGTCGATCGCCGGCTCCTCGCGGCCTGCCTCGGGGAGCGAGCACAAATTCTCGCACGCCCTCGACCGGATCGCGAAGAAGCCAGGCTTGCACGGGGAGCAGTGCGGCGTCGGGACGATCATGATGATGTATCTTCACGCCGGCAACTGGCAGGAGGTGCGCGATGCGCTCTTGGCGATCGGCGCGCCGACGACGGCGCGGGCGCTCGGCGTCACGGACGACGAGGTTGTCCAGGCCCTCGTGCACGCGCACGAGGTGAACAAGGAGCGGTACACGATCCTCGGAGACGAAGGGCTCACGCTCGAGGCAGCGGAGCGCCTTGCGAAGATCACGAAGGTCGTCTGAGGGCCCATCGCCGAGTCTCAGTGCATGACGCCGAACCGATCAAGCGATTCAACGAGTTCGCTTGCACAGGCCGCGACGTCGATCTGGAGATCGTAGCGGCGGAAATACGTCTGAAGGGCGGCGAGTCCGCTCTCCAAGGCCGTCCGCGCTTCCGTGAGCCGGACCCACGGCGATGAGCCCGCGCGGTCCACCCGAATCGCCTCCGAGAAATCGATCAACCACAGCTCGCCCCGATGGACCAGGACGTTGAAGGCGCTCATGTCGCCATGGACCACGCCCGCACCAATCAACCGTCGGACCATATCGAGGGCATCCTCAAGGAATTCCCTCGGCTCCTCGAGTAGGACGTCCTTGAGGCGCGGAGCCGGCCCGTCATCCGTGCCGAGGTAGCGCATCGAAAACATGTTCTCGACGCGGCGCGCGGGCGTCGGGACGCGGACCCCGCCTTTCCATGCCTGGCGCATCATCTCGTACTCGTGGGCGGCCCGCCAGCCCATCGAGTCCTGCTTGACGGGTCCTCCACCCCGATGCGACGTCCGATAGAGTCGGTACGACTTGACCGCGATCGGCGCGCCGTTGTACCGCGCGAGGTATACGTTCGCTTCCTTGCCTGCGCTGATCAGGCCCACGACTTCCGTCGCGAGCCCGGCGGACAGGATCGCGTCCACGACGGACCGGTAGTCCGGTTCCTCGAGGGACAGCTGCCCGGAGTTGATGCGCCACTGGACGCTGGCGTCCAGGTACGGGCGGTTCGGCATCGATTTGGTTCGTTTGGTTCACGGTGGCGTTCACAGGCGAGCCCGCGAACGCCGGGACGCCGAACTGGTCTTACGCGGCTCCCGGCGCCGTTCCGAAAACGATATAGGACATCATGCCGGGAACCTCCTGGTCGACTCGACCAGCCTGCGCCATGGTCGCTTCCGCCTTCAACCTATCGGCGAGGGAGTCGCTCGGCGGATGCCCGCGGAACGGAGACCCTTAAGCCGCGCCGTGCCATAGGTCGAGCTGGGGCTCTCGTCGTGGTCCAGATCACGCTCGTCGGCGAGAGGCAAGCAGAGGCGGGTCACGAATTCATCTACCGCGGCCCGCAGCCCGAGTGCGCGCCGTGCAAGGTCCGGAGCGCGTGTCTCAACCAGGGCCTCGG
>Ga0209378_1000167_pt1 | contig 46679 bp, 38 predicted proteins | sample GraSoiAngelo_156_FD_186170 | JGI IMG/M metagenome (GOLD analysis project Ga0209378, IMG submission 186170) | Grasslands soil microbial communities from the Angelo Coastal Reserve, California, USA - 14_1009_13_40cm (SPAdes) (version 2) | ecosystem: Environmental > Terrestrial > Soil > Grasslands ...
CTCATGGGCGCCCCGCCGCCACGGCCGCCGCCGGCGCGGGGGTGCCGCCGCGCAGGCGCTCGGGCCACCAGTGGTTGACCCAGCCCTCGTCGTCCCACTCGCCGCGCAGCGACGGCAGCACCTCGCGCGCGAAGCGATCCATGTTCTCCAGCGTCAGCTCGTGCGGCATGGAGCCGATCTGCAGCAGCACCATGAGGTTGCCGACCCGCAGGCCCTTGACGACCTCGTCCTTGATGCGGTCGCGGACGGTGGCCGCGCTGCCCGCGATGACGTAGCCCTTCTCGACGAAGTCGCGGTACCGCAGCTGCTTGGTGTCCTCGGCGCGTCGGATGTTGCTCTTCGACGCGGCCACGAGGCTGCGATAGTCCTGGTTGCCGGGCGGCGAGCCGTACTGGATCGGCCAGTGCAGACACTTGTGATAGAAGTACTCGACGTGCCGCGCGTACTTGGCCTCGGCCGCGGCGTCGCTCTCGGCGACGACGACGAGCTGCAGGAACCCCGCGCGATACGGGTTGGTCTCGCGCCCCTTCTTCGCCACCACGTCCCAGTAGCCCTGCATCATCGTCTTCGCCGCCTTCGCGCCCGAGTACGACAGGAAGCAGTAACAGACCTCGTTGTCGACGGCGAAGTCGAACGTGCTGATGCTGCCCGAGCCCGGCACCCACACCGGCGGGTGCGGCTGCTGGATCGGGCGCGGCCACAGGTTGACGTTGGCGAGCTGATAGTAGCGGCCGTTCCAGGCGAAGATCTCGCGCGCCTGCCACGCCTTGAGCGTCAGCGCGAACGCCTCGCGGTAGCGCTCGCGGTGCTCCATCGGCGTGATGCCGTAGGCCAGGTTCACGTCCATCGGACTGCCCAGCGGCAGTCCCGCCACCAGACGCCCGCCGCTGATGCAGTCGAGCATCGCGTACTCCTCGGCCACGCGGATCGGCGGGTTCGACGTGGGCAGCGTCGCCCCCATCTGCACGATCGCGACGTTCGACCCGTTCGTGGCCTTGGCGATCACGCTGCCCATGAGGTTCGGGCTCGGCATGAAGCCGTACGCGTTCTGGTGGTGCTCGTTGGTGCAGACGCCGTCGAAGCCCGCGCGCGCGGCGAACAGCAGCTCGTCGAGCGTCCAGTTGTAGTACTGCCCCACGCGCGTGGCGTCGGCCAGCTCCCACCACGGCGGCGTGACCCAGACCGATTCGTAGCGCTTCTCGAAGTCGTTCGGCAGCTCGCGGTGCGGCATCAGGTGGAACGCGCTGATCTTCATCTCAACCCTCGCGCTTCGGCGGCCACTGGATCCCCATCTGATCGAAGCGGCGCAGCCGGTCCTGGCCGAGCGCGCGGTCCCAGACCTCTGCAAGCGCCGACGCCGTCCACGCGCGATCGCCGGTGAGCGTGCGCAGCGGCGCGGGATGCGAGAACAGCGTGACCTCGTCGCCGCGGACACCGACCACCTGGCCCGTGATGTGCGCGGCGCGGTCGCTCGCGAGGAACGCGACGACGGGCGCGATGGCCTCGGGCGGCGTGGCGGTGGCCGCCGCGCGGCGCTCGCCGGGCAGCCGCTGGGTCATGCGCGTGTCGGCCGTCGGCGAGATGCAGTTGCAGCGCACTCCGTACTTGGCCAGGGCCAGCGCCGTCGAGCGCGTGAGGCCGACGATGCCCTCCTTCGCGGCGGCGTAGTTGGGCTGGCCGGGGCTGCCCTCGAGGCCCGCCGTCGAGGTGAACGTGATCATGCAGCCGGATTTCTTCTCGCGCATGTGCGCGCTGGCCGGACGCATGACCGTGAAGTGCCCCTTGAGATGGACCGCGATCACCGCGTCCCATTCCTCCTCGGTCATGTTGAAGATCATCCGCTCGCGCAGGATACCCGCGCAGCAGACGACGATGTGCAGGTCGCCGAACGACTTGAGCGCGGCGTCGACCATGGCCTTGCCGCCCGCCATGGTCGCCACGTTCTCGGCGCTGGCGAGGGCGCGCCCGCCCGTCTTCTCGATCTCCCTCACCACCGCCTCCGCCGGCGCGCTGGACGGGTCGCGCCCGTCCACGCTCACGCCGTAGTCGCCGACGACCACGCTGGCCCCCTCCGCGGCCAGGCCGAGCGCCACCGCACGACCGATTCCGCTCCCCGCGCCCGTGACCACCGCCACCTTCTTGTCCAGCAGTCCCATGCCGCGCTCCTTTCGGGTACGGGATTATAGTCACGATCGACGGCCACGGCCTCGATCATGAGATTCGTCAAGCGGCTGCTCCTCCTCGCCGGCGCGATCCTGCTCGCGGTGCTCGTCCACCGCGTCGGCGCCGAGCCCGTCCTCGAGACGCTGCGCGCGCTCGCGTGGTGGCAGTTCGTCATCATCTGCCTTCCCTACGGCGTGATCGCCGCCGTGGACACGCTCGGCTGGCGGTTCGCCTTCGCCCGCGACGGCGCGCCCTTCTGGCGGCTCTACGGCGCCCGCCTCGCCGGCGAGGCGCTCAACGTCGTGACCGCGGCGGGCTCGGTGGGCGGCGAGGCGGTGAAGGCCTGGCTCGTGCGGCGCGACGTCTCCTACGCCGAGAGCGTGCCCTCGATCGTCGTGGCCAAGACCACGATCGTGATCTCGCAGGTGATCTACCTGCTCCTCGGCATCGTGCTCGCGCGAGCGGCGCTGGACGTGAGCGGCCCCGTGCTGCGCAGCATGCTGTGGCTCCTGCTGATCGAGGTCCTCTGCGTCGGCGGCTTCTTCGCCGCCCAGGCGATCGGGCTCGTCGGCCACGGCGGCCGCGCGCTCGCCTGGGCGGGCCTGACGGCGGATGCGACGGCGGCCGAGAGCCTGGACGTGTCGCTGCGCCACTACTACCGTCACGAGTGGAGGCGCTTCGCGGTCTCCACCGCGTTTCACACGCTCGCCTGGCTGCTGGGCGCGCTGGAGGCGACGCTGATGCTCTGGCTGCTCGGCATGACCGGCTCGACGGTGACGGCGACCGTGATCACGGCGCTCGGCTCGGGCGTTCAGTTCGCATCGTTCATGGTGCCGGCCAACCTCGGCGCCATCGAGGGGGCCTACGCCGCCACCTTTGGCGCGCTCGGCTTCGGCGCCGCCGCCGGGCTCGCGTTCAGCTTCGTCCGGCGCGCGCGACAGGCGGTGTGGATCGTGGTGGGGCTCGTGGTGCTGCTGGGCATGCGCTGGTCGCAGGCACGGACGCGCGTGCCGGCTACGCCGTACGGTTCTTGAAGTACGAGTTCTTGACGGCGATCTTGCCGCGCTCGAACGTGAACACGTCGCAGCCGTTGACTTCGATCTTCTTGCCGTCGGCCGTCGTGCCCGTGAAGACCCACTCCGAGAGGCCGCGGTCGCCGGCCACGAAGTGGCGCGCGTCGCCGAAGTGGGCATCCGGGAAGATCTTGAAGACCTTCGCGAAGGCCTCGCGCACGCGCTCGCGTCCCTCGTACCGCGTGCCGCAGGCCTCCTTGCCCGCGGTCGTCTCGAAGACGCAGTCGTCGGCCATGAAGGTCATGATGAAGTCGACGTCGTGCCGGTTCCAGCCATCGCCGAAGGCTTCCAGGTCCTTGATTGTCACCATCGTCTCGCCTCCTTTCACATCTCACAGCTGCCCGGAATCGCCCCAGCGCGCGAGCAGCGCGCGATACGCAGGATCGTCGTAGCGCGCGAGCGCGAACGCCGGCGCGTACGGCGGCAGCACATCTCACAGCTGCCCGGAATCGCCCCAGCGCGCGAGCAGCGCGCGATACGCAGGATCGTCGTAGCGCGCGAGCGCGAACGCCGGCGCGTACGGCGGCAGCGGCCGCCCCGTCACGTGCGCGGCGACCAGCTCGCCGGCCACGTTGGACGCCATCAGCCCGTAACCGCCGAGCGCGCCGCACACGTAGGCGCCCTCCACCGGCAGCGGCCCGGCCAGGAATCGGTTCTCGCGCGTCTTCGTGTAGTAGCCGCCGTCCACCACCGCGCGCGGCAGCCGATCCGCGTAGCGCGCGAAGGCCGGCACCATGCGCGCCATGCCGCGAATGGCGAGCTCGGCGTAGGCGGGATCGAACGTCAGCGGAAACACGGGCTCGACCGGGTCGAGATGGTACGTCCACAGCAGCAGCACGATCGGGCTGTCGCCGCCGCCCTCGGGCCGGCCGTGGGCGCCCGTCGGAATCTCCTCGAGCAGGTCGGGGCGGCTGACCGCCAGCTCCTCGCGCTCCTCCTCGGTCCAGGCCACGCGCACCGGATCCGTCCAGATCAGCAGGGGCGCCGCGCGCGGCATCGCGCCGAGCGTGTCGGCGAACGCGATCTTGGCGTGCTGCTCGCAGTAGACCGGCAGCTCGACGCCGAGCAGCCGCCCGACGCGCGCGACGAACGGTCCCGCCGCATTCACCACGCGGGGCGTCGCGATCGTCCGGCCGCTGACCGCCACCGCGCTCACGCGGCCGCCCGTCGTGCCGATCGTCTCCACGCGTCCCTGCATCAGCCGCACGCCCTTGTCGCGCGCGCGCTCGAGCATGTGCATGCCGAGCTGCTGGCCGCTGAGCCAGCCGCAGCGCCGGCCGTGGAACAGCGCCACCGTGTCATCGGCGAGGTACGGGAAGTGCCGGCGGATGAGCGTGCGGTCGGTGATCACGTCGACACCCACCGGCTGGCCCTCGAAGCCGTCCGCCGCCGAGGGCCGATAGTCGCTCGCGGCGCTCGCGTGGACGCGCGCAGCGCCGGCGCCGAGGTCCGCGGCCTCCTGGGCGGACCGGATGAACCGCGGGATGCGCCCGGGATCGGCGCTGGCGAAGAGGTAGCCGCGGCGGTTCATGCGAAAGACGTTGCCGCTCTCGCGGGCCAATTCTTCCAGCAGGTCGATCGAGCGGTTCATGGCCGTCACCATCGCGTCGCCGGGGCCGGGCCATACATTCCGGTAGCACTCGGTGGACTTGTCGCTGGTGAGCGACAGCGGCGGCCGCTCGTCCACGAGGACGATGTCGGTCACGCCCTGGCGCGTCAGGTGATAGGCGGTCGCGATGCCGGCAATCCCGGCGCCGCAGATCACGACCTCGGCGGTGTCCGGCGTCATGGGCGCCACGCTACCACGGATGCCCGGGGTATATGATCGGGGCGTCGTCTCCATGTACGTACGCGCCAACGCCCGTCAGCGTCTCCGTGAGATCGCCCGCCGCGCGATGATCGAGCGCGGCCTCGAGCCCGAGTTCTCGCCGGCCGCGCGCGCGGAGGCGCAGGCGCTGACCGGCCAGGCCGACGGCGGCGATCGCACGATTCGCGACGCGCGCGATCTGCTCTGGTGCTCGATCGACAACGACGACTCGCGCGACCTCGACCAGCTCACCGTCGCCGTGGACGCGGGCGGCGCCTCGCGGGTGCTTGTGGCCGTCGCGGACGTGGACGCCGGCGTGCCCCAAGGGTCGGCGCTCGACACCCACGCGAGCACGAACACGACCTCCGTCTACACGGCCGCGGAGGTCTTTCCGATGCTGCCCGAGCGCCTGTCCACCGACCTCACGTCGCTGAATGCCGCCGAGAACCGTCTGGCCCTCGTCGTCGACATGACCGTCGACGCCGACGGCGCCGTCGCCGCCGGCGAGATCTATCGCGCGCGGGTACGCAACCGCGCGAAGCTCGCCTACAACGCGGTGGCGGCGTGGCTCGAGGGCCACGGCCCGCTGCCGCCGGCCGCGGCCGCCGTGAAGGGCCTCGACGCGAATCTGCGCCGGCAAGACGCGATCGCCCAGGCGCTGAAGGCGCTGCGCCATCGGCGCGGCTCGCTCGCGCTCTCCACGATGGAAGCGCGCGCGGTGTTCGACGGCGACGCCCTGGCCGACCTGCAACCCGACGAGGAAAATCGCGCCAGGCAGCTCATCGAGGACCTCATGATCGCCGCCAACGGCGTGACCGCGAAGTTCCTCGACGCGCGCGGCGTCGCGTCGCTGCGCCGGGTGCTCCGCACGCCCGAGCGCTGGGACCGCATCGTCGTCCTCGCCGCCGAGCACGGCGGGCGGCTGCCCGCCTCGCCCGACGCGGCCGCGCTCGCCGCGTTCCTGCTCGCCCGCCGCGAGGCGGATCCCGAGCGCTTTCCCGACCTCTCGCTCGCCGTGGTGAAGCTCCTCGGCAAGGGCGAGTACGCGCTGGCGCGGCCGGGCCACGAGCCCGCCGGCCACTTCGCGCTCGCCGTGCGCGACTACACCCACGCCACCGCGCCCAACCGCCGCTTCCCCGACCTGATCACGCAGCGGCTGGTGAAGGCGGCGCTGGCGGACCGCGCGCCCGCATACGAGGCCGAGGAGCTCGATGCCCTCGCGCGGCACTGCAGCGAGCAGGAGGACGACGCCGCCAAGGTCGAGCGCCAGGTGCGGAAGTCGGCGGCGGCGCTGCTGCTCGAGCACCGCATCGGCGAGCGCTTCGACGCGCTCGTCACCGGCGCCGCCGAGAAAGGGACGTGGGTGCGGATCACGCGGCCGCCCGTGGAGGGCCGGCTCGTGCGGGGCGCCGACGGCCTGGACGTCGGCGATCGCGTCCAGGTGCTGCTGAAGTCCACCGACGTCGAGCGCGGCTTCATCGACTTCGAGCGCGCCTGAGCCGGGCGCGCCTTGCGCGGCGCCGGGCTTGGTGTAAAAATCAGCCGCCTCGTAGGAGGGGCCCCGCCATGCGCACACGCCGACTGGTGCTCGCCGTCCTGGCCGCGCTCGCGTTCGTCACCGGCGCGTCGGCCGCTCCCCCGAAGGACGCGATCGTCATCGGCCTCGTGGCCGAGCCCGTGACGATGGATCCGCCGCAGATCACCGACCTCAACTCCGCGCGGGTGACCAAGCGGATCTTCGAGGGGCTGGTGGGGCAGGAGCTCGGCAGCTACAAGCTCGTGCCCGCCCTCGCGCACTCGTGGGACATCTCCAAGGACGGCCTCACCTACACCTTCAAGCTCCGACCGAACGTGAAGTTTCACGACGGCACCCCGTTCAACGCCGAGGCCGTGAAGTTCGTCTTCGAGCGCCAGCTGAACGACAAGGGCCCCTACTACGCGACGGGCACCTATCCCTACGTGAAGGGCTTTCTCGGCAACGTGGCCGGCGTCGAGGTGCTCGACGCGAGCGCCGTGCAGATCAAGCTCAAGGCGCCGCTCACCCCGTTCCTCCAGTACCTCGCGCACCAGTCGCTCTTCATGTTCAGTCCCGAGTCGCTGAAGAAGTGGGGCAAGGACGTCGTCAAGCACCCGGTGGGCACGGGGCCGTTCAAGCTCGAGATGTGGGAGCCGGGCGTGAAGGTCGTGCTCGCGCGCAACGACGCGTACTGGGGCGGCGCGCCGAAGATCCGGCAGGCCATCTACGTGCCGATCGTCGAGGCGCAGGCGCGTCTGGTCGCGCTGAAGACCGGCGACATCGATCTCACGATGGACGTGCCGCCGGACAGCCTCGACGAGCTGCGCCGCGACCCGAACCTCGTCGTGGCCGAGAGCAACTCCTCGGCGGTCTGGTACGTCACCCTCAACACGCGGCATCCGATCCTGAAAGATCGGCGTGTGCGCCAGGCGCTGAACCACGCCGTGAACAAGGAGGCGATCATCCGCGACATCCTGCGCGGCACGGCCATCGTGTCGCGCGGCCCGATCTCGCCCGCCTACGGCCCGTACTACGAGGAGAACACCGCCCGCTATCCCTACGACCTCGAGAAGGCACGCGCGCTCCTCAAGGAGGCGGGCCACGCGAACGGCGTCGAGCTGACGTTCCTCGTGCCGGAGTCGGGCTCGGGCATGCAGTCGCCGGTCGAGATGGCGACGGTCATCCAGGCGAACCTCGCCCAGATCGGCGTGCGCGCGAAGATCCAGACGATGGAGTGGGGCGCCTACCTCCGGAAGTATCTCGAGCAGCCCGACATGGCCGAGATGTCGTGGAATCCCTCGATCGGCGACCCCGACCACATGATGTACATGCTCCTGTCCTCCGACCGCTTCCCGCCGGCCTTCAACGGCGGCTACTACCAGAACGACCGCGTGGACGACCTCCTGCGCCGGGGGCGCACGACGCTCGACGAGAAGGCGCGGGTGCCGCTCTACCGGGAGGCGCAGAAGCTCGTGGTCGAGGACGCGCCGTGGATCTTCGTCGACCACGGCAAGCAGGTCATCGTCCACCGCAAGCGCGTGCAGGGCTTCAAGCTGCACCCGAACTTCGACCTCGTGCTCACGCCGGTGTGGCTGCAGTAGCGGACGAGGCCGAGCTCTTCCTGGCGCTCGTCCGCCAGCGCTACGGCGCGCGGCTCGACGAGGCCCAGCTCGCCCTCGTGCGCGAGACACTCGAGGGCCTCGCGCGCGATCTGGCGGCGCTGCGCGCAGCCACGATTCCCGACGACGCCGAGCCGGGCCAGCCCTTCGCCGCGTTCCGCGCGGAGCCGTAGCCCCCGGGGCCACACGTGAGCGTTGCGTTCCGCACGATCCGCGAGCTCGGCGCTGATCTGCGCGCCGGGCGCCTCTCGCCGGTCGCCCTCGCCGAGGCATGCCTGGACGGCCTCGAGAAGACCGGCCGCCGCCTCAACGCCGTCGTGACGCTCACGCGTGAGCGCGCGCTCGAGCAGGCGCGCCGCGCCGAGCGCGAATTGAAAGGCGGCCGCGACCGCGGGCCGCTGCACGGCATTCCCTACGGCGCCAAGGATTTGTTGGCGACCTCGGGCGGCATTCCCACCACGTGGGGCGCGGCGCCGTTCCGCGAGCGCCGCTTCGACTACGACGCGACGGTGATCCGCCGACTGGAGGACGCGGGCGCCGTGCTCGTCGCCAAGCTCGCGATGGTCGAGCTCGCGGGCGGGATGGGCTACCGGCAGCCTAACGCCTCGTTCACGGGCCCCGGGATCTCGCCGTGGGCGCCCGACGCCTGGAGCGGCGGCTCCTCCAGCGGCTCCGGCTCAGCCGTCGGCGCCGGTCTCGTGCCCTTCGCGATCGGCTCGGAGACGTGGGGCTCGATCCTCGCTCCCGCGACGCTCTGCGGGGTCACGGGCCTACGGCCGACGTACGGCCGCGTGAGCCGTCACGGCGCGATGGCGCTCTGCTGGACGCTCGACAAGCTCGGTCCACTGGCGCTCACGGCCGACGACTGCGGGCTCGTGCTCGACGCGATCGCCGGCCCAGATCCCGCCGATCCCAGCGCGGCAGCGCGGCCGTACCGCTACGACGCCGCCGACCCCGGACGTCCGTTTCGCTTCGCGGTCGTGCGGGGCGCGGCCGATGCCGCGCAGCCTCCGGTGCGGGAGGCGTTCGCGCGCGCGCTCGACACGCTGCGCACGCTGGGCAGTGTCGAGGAGATCGCGCTGCCCGACCTGCCCTACGAGGCGATGACGCGCATCATCCTCTGGGCCGAGGGCGCGTCTTCGTTCGAGCGGCTCATCGAGAGCGGCGGCATCGCCGACCTCACCGCGCCCGAGGACCGCGCCACGCCCTACGCGCGCGACGCCATCCTCGCCAAGGACTATCTGCGCGCGCTCCGCCTGCGCGGCGTGGTGGCGCGCGAGATCGACCGCGCGCTGAGCCGCTTCGACGCCCTCGTGGGGCCGAGTCGCGGCGCAGTCGGGGCGCGGCTCGGCGCCGAGTTCCGCAGCCCGATCCGCGGCGGCGTGCCCGATGTGCTCGGCGCCATCGGCGCCGCGGCCGGCCTGCCCGCCGTCGGTGTGCCGTGCGGCCTCACGTCCGAGGGTCTGCCGGTGGGGCTGCAATTCCTGGGGCGGGCGTGGGACGAGAACGTCGTGCTCGCCGCGGCGCGCGCGTGGCAGGCGGCGACGCCGTACCATCGACAGCGCCCGCCGCTGTCGTAAGATCGACGCCACGATGACCTGGCAATCGGAGATGGACGAGCTGAGGCGCCGCGAGAGCCTCGCCGAGGAGCTCGGCGGCCCGGAGCGCGTGAAGCGCCAGCACGCGGGCGGCCGGATGACCATCCGCGAGCGCATCGCCAAGCTCGTCGATGCCGGCACCTTCCACGAGGTCGGCAAGATCGCCGGCAAGGCCACCTACGACGCGGCCAACGACCTCGAGACGTTCACGCCGTCGAACTTCGTCTTCGGCCGCGCAAAAGTGGACGGGCGCCCGGTCGTCGTCGGCGGCGACGACTTCACGGTGCGCGGCGGCTCGGCCGACGCCACCATCAAGGAAAAGCACCTGCAGTGCGAGACGATGGCCCACGAGCTGCGGCTGCCGCTGATCCGCCTGGTCGAGGGCTCGGGTGGCGGCGGCTCGGTGAAGACCATCGAGACGACCGGCCGCGCCAACGTCCCGGGCGTCAGCGGCTGGGAGTGGGTCGTCGCCAACATCGGCACGGTGCCGCGCGTGGCGCTCGGGCTGGGGTCGGTGGCGGGACTCGGGGCGGCGCATCTCGCGGCCGCGCACTACTCCGTGATGATCAAGGATCTCTCCGCGCTGTTCGTCGCGGGCCCGCCCGTCGTCGAGCGGCTCGGCCAGAAGCTCACCAAGAACGAGCTGGGCGGCTGGGAGATCCAGCTCAAGGCGGGCGCCGTCGACGACGCCGTCGACACCGAAGAAGAGGCGTTCGCCCGCGTGCGGGGCTTCCTGTCGTACCTGCCGTCGTCCATCGACGAGGTGGCGCCGCGCGGGCCGCGCGACGACGACCCCGCCCGCCGTGTGGACTGGCTGATGGACGCGATCCCGCGCGACATCCGCAAGCCGTACAAGATGCGGCCGATCGTCGAGGCCGTCGTGGACGCCGGCTCGTTCTTCGAGATCGCGCCGCTCTACGGCCGCTCGGTCATCACCGGGCTCGCGCGCCTGGACGGCTGGCCGGTCGCCGTCATGGCCAGCGACCCGTTCTTCTACGGCGGCGCGTGGGCGGCCGACACCTGCCAGAAGGTCGAGCGCTTCGTCGACACCGCGCAGACGTTCCACCTGCCCGTCTTCTATCTGGTCGACTGCCCGGGCTTCCTGATCGGCCTCGATGCCGAGCGCACGGGGACGATCAAGCAGGGCGTGCGCGCGATGTCCGCCATCTGGCAGACGACGATCCCGTGGTGCTCGGTCATCGTGCGCAACTGCTTCGGCGTGGCCGGCGCCGCGCACCGCAACGGGGGCCGCTACTGCACACGCTACGCGTGGCCGTCGGGCCGCTGGGGCTCCCTGCCGCTCGAGGGCGGGATCGAAGCGGCGTATCGGGCGGAGATCGACGCGGCGCCGGATCCCCGGGTGAAGATGGCGGAGATCGAGGAGCGGCTCACGAAGCTGCGCTCGCCGTTCCGCTCGGCCGAGACGTTCTGGATCGAGGAGATCGTCGATCCGCGCGACACGCGGCGCCTGCTCTGCGAGTGGGCCGAGCTGGCGGCGCCGCGGCGGCGTCCCGGCCCGTCCGAGCACCGGATGCGGCCATGAGCGGCCCGACGCCGGCGCTCATGAGGCTGTGAGGGAGAGGCGCCCCGGCGACCCCGGGACGCCCCCGCTCCGCTACGCGCCCGCGAACAGGTTCTTCTTGATGATGGCGTGCACGCCCCAGTTGCCGTCCACCACCTGCGTGATGCCGAAGTCCACGCCGATCGACATGAGCGAGATCGCCTCGTCCTCGGTGAGCCCGCGCGTGGTCATGAGGAAGTGGCGCATCTTGCGGAAGGCGTCCTTGAGCGCCAGGTCCACCGACGACTTGGAATAGATGTCGCTCTGCGCGTTGGCGCCCAGTTCCGCGAGGTACTTCGGATAGCTGAAGCCGTGCAGCACCCACTCGTCCTGCGTCTCGAGCAGCGGGTACTCGAGGCCGGCGAGCGCGGTGCCGGCGAGCGTGTCCTTCTTCCTCAATATCAGCTGGAACGTCCCGGTGAGCGAGCACTCGATGGCCGTGCCGCACAGCTCGGAGTCGCCCTGGGCCGCGTGCGAGTCGCCGGCGGAGAGCAGCGCGCCGGGCACCGCCACCGGGTAGTACATGGTCGCGCCCTTGCCGATGCGCCAGTCGTCGATGTTGCCGCCCACCCAGTGCGGCGGGATCGAGTCGACGATATCCGCCTCCGACGGCGCGAGCCCCAGCACGCCGAAGTGCGGGCGGATCGGGATGCGCACGTTCTTGAGGATGCCGTGGTTCTCCCTGACCGTCCGGTGATCCACGGGCACGCCGGGGTAATCGATGATCTTGTGCACGACGCCGTAGGGATCGGTCTGCGGCGTCCACTGGAAGTTGTAGAGCGCTTTCGCCCAGTTCCGGTCGCCGCTGGTGTCGACCTCGTAGATCGTGATGACCTCGCGCGGCTTCGGATCCGTCATCAGCTCCTTGTAGTGGAAGCCCCACCACGCCGCCGCGTTGCTGCCGAACGACTTGCCCTTGTACTGTGGATTCGCGCACGGCCGTGGCTTCACGTCGATGATGCGCACCTCGAGGATGTCACCGGGCATCGCGCCCTTCACCGCCACCGGCCCCGTGCAGATGTGCACGCCGAGCCCCTCGCCCGCGCCGCGGCCGAACAGCGTCGGCTGCATCGGCCCCGCGCCGCGCCGGTCCACGCCCTTGCGCTGGCGGTCCCAGTAGAAGACGGCCTCGGCGCCCGGGTCGCCCTTCACCATGCGCTCGGCGTCGTCGTTCGCGTGGTGCGTGAGCACGTCGATGGTGACGAAGTCGCCGGAGCTCACCTCCACGAGCGGCTTCAGCAGCTTGCTGAAGTAACCCCAGTGCACGGTCTTGTCGGTGGCGGGCACGTAGTAGTGGTTCAGCGTGCCCGGCACGCGGCCGGGCTGTGCCTGCGCGGCCACCGCGCCCAACCCCAGCGACGCGGCGGCGCCGCCCGCAACCACCGCGCCCTTCAGGAAATCGCGGCGCCCGTTGTCCTCGTCGTGACGCGCGGTGCTGTGCGGTGTGTCGTCCATGCCGAGCTTCCTCCCGTGGCTGGCGTGAGTGAACGTCGGCTCGACGCTGAGCGGTGGTGGCGGCGGTGCCGGAACCGGGCCCGATGGTACCATCGCCCCCCATGAGCGGCGCGGCCGAATAGGAGACTCCCATGGACCTCGACGAGGCGATGCGCACGACATTCTCCGCGCGGGAGTTCACCGCGGATCCCCTGCCCGACGCCGCGCTGGCCGACATCCTCGACCGCGCGCGCTTCGCGCCCAGCGGCGGCAACCGCCAGGGCTGGAAGGTCATCGTCGTGCGCGACAACGCGACGCGCGAGGCGCTGGCCAGGCTGACCGAGCCCGCGGCCAAGCGCTACATCGCGCAGCAGAAGAACGGCGAGAACCCGTGGAACACCATCGACCCGCCGCGCGTGGACGCCGCGACCATCGAGCGCACCGAGCCGCTGATGCGGCTCATCGAGCCGGTGCTGAAGGCGCCCGTCGTGCTGGTGATCTGCGTCGACCTCAAGGTCGTCGCCTCCACCGACCAGCACCTCGACCGCGTCGGCGTCATCAGTGGCGCGTCGATCTACCCGTTTGCCTGGAACATCCTGCTCGCGGCGCGCGCGCGCGGCTTCGCCGGCACCATCACCACCCTCGCCGTCGCCCAGGAGCCGAAGCTCAAGCAGCTGCTCGGCCTGCCCTCGCACGTGGCCGTGGCGGCCGTGATGCCCCTCGGCCGTCCGGTCAAACAGCTCACGAAGCTCAAGCGCAAGCCGGTGAGCGAGTTCGCGATGCGCGAGCGCTGGGGCGGCCCGCCGCTCGCGTGATACTCTCGCCCGCATGGCCCCGCTGCAGATCACGCCGGTCCACCCGGTGCTGGGCGCCCGCGTCGAGGGCGTCGACCTCACCGCCGCGGTGGACGACGCCACGTTCCGGAAAATCCACGACGCGTTCCAGGAATACTCCGTGCTGATCTTTCCCGGCCAGCGGCTCACCGACGCGCAACAGATGGCGTTCACCACTCGCTTCGGCCCGCTGGAGACGACCATCAAGTCGATCGGCCAGGAGCGACGCCTGCACGAGAACATGGTGGATCTCTCGAACGTCGACCCGAAGGCCGAGGAGCGGCTGATGGGCTGGAACGACCGACGCATGCTCTACCAGTCCGGCAACCAGCTCTGGCACACGGACAGCTCGTTCAAGCCCGTCCCGGCGATGGCGTCGCTGCTGTCGGGACGGGAGGTCCCGCCCACCGGCGGCGAGACGGAGTACGTGAGCATGCGCCACGCCCACGCCACGCTGCCCGCCGGGCTGCAGCGCCGGCTTGAGGGGCGCGTGGTCGTCCACAGCATCCTGTACTCGCGCAGCACGATCGCGAAGGGACTCTTCGATCCCGAGCACGAGCAGGAGCTGCCGCCCGTCCGCCAGGCGCTCGTGCGGACGAACCCGTTCAACGGGCGCAAAGCCATCTACATCGGCTCGCACGCCTGGTACATCGAAGGTGTGGACGACGCGGAGTCGCGGCGGCTGCTCGACGATCTGCTGGCCCACACGACGCGGCCCGAGTGCGTCTACCAGCACCGCTGGACGCAGTGGGATCTCGTGATGTGGGACAACCGCGCCGTGCTCCACCGCGGCCGGCCGTGGGACGCGGAGCGCTATCGCCGCGTCATGCGCCGGACGACGCTGGCCGGCGAGGGACCGACCGCGGACCCGCCGTATGCGACGCGCACCCCCGCGTGGGACGGCATCATCCCCGAAGGCGTCGGCGTCTGAAAGCGCTCGCCGCCGCCGCGGGACTGCTGGCGCTGCTGCTGGCGCCGGCGCCAGCGCCGGCCCAGGGGAACTTCGAGATCCAGGTCTACGGCAGCGAGCTGACCGCGCCCGGCCAGACCATGCTCGAGCTGCACAGCAACACCGCCGTCACGGGCACCACGCGCACCGAGCACCGCATCGTCCGCACGCAGGGCGCGGCGCACGAGACGCTGGAGGTGACACACGGCTTCACGCCGTGGTTCGAGACCGGGTTCTATCTCTTCACGAGCGTGCAGCCCGAGAGCGGGTGGGAGTGGGTCGGTGATCACATTCGCCCGCGCGGGCGCGTGCCCGAGTCGTGGAACTGGCCGGTCGGCGTGAGCCTGTCGCTGGAGGCGGGGTATCAGCGGCGCGCGTTCTCCGCCGACACGTGGACGCTCGAGATCCGCCCGATCGTCGATCAGAAGCTCGGCCGCTGGTACTGGGCGTTCAATCCCGCGCTCGAGCGCTCGCTCAAGGGCGAGAACTCGGGCCGAGGTTTCGGGTTCACGCCGGCCGCCAAGGTCTCGTACGACGTCACCCCGCGCGTCGCCGCCGGCCTCGAGTACTACGGCGACATCGGGCCGATCGACCGGATCGATCGGCCGCGTGACCAGCAGCACCTGATCTTCCCCGTCCTGGACATCGACCTCGGCCCGCGCTGGGAGCTGAACTTCGGCATCGGCGCCGGGCTCACGCCGGCCACGGACCGTCTGATCGTCAAGATGATCCTCGGCTATCGCTTCGGGCCGCTGCCCCCGGCGCACTGACCACGTCGGCGCGCGCGTGGACCCGACCGTTGCCGAGTGATCCCCGGTCGCCTATCCTTCCGGCGCGGCGGCGCTGACGCCGCCCGGGAGGATCCCATGCGCGCTTCCATCGGCATCACCCTCGCCCTGACGCTCGGGCTCATGACCGCCGTCGCCCACGCTCAGTCCTGGCGCCCGCCCGCCGACGGCCAACGCTGCCCCTCGAAGTGGGGCGCCGGCGACGAGCGCGGCTCCGCCAACCACATGAAGCCAGCGACCGTCATGCGCGCTGCGCAGCTCATCAAGACCGGCGAGGTCATCGAGCTGGGGCACGTCCTCTCGTCGGAGATGCCGATCTCCTCCACGCGCCAGTTCAACGTCCACGTCAAGCGGACGTTCATGAACCCGCAATCCAACCGGCGCGGCAGCAACGAAGAGGTGCTCCTGAGCGAGATCGGGCAGGTCGGCACGCAGTTCGATGGCTTCGCCCACCAGTCGATCGAGTACAGCCACTACAACTGCTTCAAGACCGACGAGATCGCCACGCGCACGGGGTTCACGAAGCTTGGCATCGAGAAGGTCGGCATGCTGATGACGCGCGGTGTGCTGATCGATGTCGCGGCCCTCAAGGGCGTGGACATCCTGGGCGACACGTACGAGATCACGCCGCAAGACCTCCAGCAGGCGCTGCAGCGGCAGAACCTCAGCCTGCGGCCCGGCGACGCCGTCCTGATCCACACGGGGTGGGGCCGCTTGTTCGCCAAGGACAACGCGCGCTTCATGAAGACCTGCCCTGGGATCGGCGTGGCGGCGGCGGAGTGGCTGGCCAAGCAGGATCCGCTGCTCGTGGGCTCCGACAACTGGCCGGTGGAGGTGGCGCCGAACCCCGACAAGGAGATCTCGCTGCCCGTCCACCAGATCATGCTGGTGGTGAACGGCATCCACCTGCTGGAGATCATGAAGCTCGACGAATTGGCCGCGAAGAAGGCCTATGAGTTCGCGTTCGTGATGCAGCCGCTGAAGCTGAAGGGCTTCACGGGCTCGACGGTGGCGCCGAGCGCGATCCGCTGAGAGAAGGGCGCCCCGCGTTTCCCGGGGCGTCCCGAACGTTGGGGGTATGGGGGCCATTTCGGGGCCCCCATCTCCTCAAGTCAGCGACTGTCGGACGAACACGCCGGCGTCGAACTCCTCGGCCACGCGGTTGTCCTGATCGAGCAGCGCGTCGCTGTCGACCTCCGCGAACTCGATGGCGCCCATGTCGGCGAACGCCTTCTGCACGCCCGGGCCCCAGAGCCCGATGTCCTTGACCGTCGGCACGATACGGCTGAACAGGCGCTTGCGGAACATGCGCATGTTCTCCGAGGCCATGGCCACCTCGATGGCCTCCTTCACGGGCAGGCCGAGGTTCTCCCACAGCTCCTTCTGGTTGAAGCGATCGCGCATGTGGTAGCAGGCCTGGACGACGAACTCCTCGCGCTCCGCGCGCTCGGCATCGGAGAGCTGGGGATAGAAGTCGCGCAGCGCGAGCCGGCCGAAGGCGACGTGGCGCGCCTCGTCCTGCATCACGTAGGCGTTGACGGAGGCGGCCAGCCGGTTCCTGGCGAAGTCGCGAATGCGCTGGAAGGCGGCCAGCGCGAGGCCCTCGATGAGGATCTGCATGCCGAGGTAGGTCATGTCCCAGCGCCGGTCGGTCAGCACCGTCTCGAGCAGCGACTTGAGGCCCGGCGTGATCGGATACGCGATGCCGAGCTTCTCGTTCAGCAGCCGCGCGTAGGCCTCCACGTGGCGTGCCTCGTCCATGACCTGCGTGGCGGCGTAGAACTTCGCGTCCAGATCCGGAACCGTCTGCACGATCCGCGCGGCGGCCATGAGCGCGCCCTGCTCGCCGTGCATGAACTGCGAGAGGGTCTGCGCCTGCTGGTGGTGGCGCAGGTGGACCTTCTCCTTGTCCGTCAGCTTCTCCCAGATCGCCGAGCCGAAGATCGGGATGAGCCGATCGTCGATCTCCTGGGGATTCTCGGGATCGAGGTCCTGCGACCAGTCGATGCGGGTGGCCGCGTCCCACTGCTGCTTCTTGCCCTTGTCGTAGAGCGCGAGCAGCTTGGATCGCTCGTCCTCGTACTCCCAGGTGAAGGACGTCTGCGTCTCGCCCGAGAGCGTCCAGCCGGTCTGCTCCACGGGTAGCTGATAACGGAACATGGTCGCCATGGCAGGGCCTCCTGACCCGTTCGCGTAAGTCTACGTCATCACTGGCGTCCACGTCCGAATTGACGCTGAGACGCCAAACACCCTAACGTGGTTCATTGATGTCCGTTCCCCGCCTGTGGCCGCTCCTGGCGTTCATGTTCGTCCCCGGCGTGTTCGCCTGGTGGAGCGGGCGCCGCCTCGTCCGCAAGCGCGACGATCCCACCCTTGCCGAGCGCCTCCTCGCGCGCGCCGAGCACGCGCAGCGCGTGACGTTGCTCAGCGCGGCGTGCCTCGCCTTCGCGGCCGGGTCGTACTACTGGTTCGCCGTGCTCGGCCTCGTGCTGGGCCACTGGATCGGCGACTATCCGTCGCGCCGTGTGGTGCTCGACGAGCAGTGGGCGCCCGCCACCTACGTGCTCTGGCACCTCCGGTTCCATCTCGCGTGGCTCGGCTTCTGGTTCGCCCTGCTGGTCGCGCCGACGGTGATCCAGGCGTCGGGCGTCTGGCGCTGGCCCGTCGCCGGCACGCTCGCGGTGCTGCTCGGCCTGTGGGCGTGGCGCTACACGGAGGCGTTCGTCTGGCTCGTGCGGGCCCGCCCGCGGCCGTGGCGAACGGAGTGGCAGCCGATCGTCGACCGCGCGCGGGCGACGCGCCCTCGACTGTTCGACATGCCGGTGCCGGGCGGACGCTTCGTCAACGCCTTCGCGTTTCCGTCCACGCGCGTGCCGAGCGTGCTCTTCACCGATCCCGCGCTGGAGCTGCTCAGCGCGCGCGAGCAGGCGGCCGTTTTCGCGCACGAAGTCGCGCACCTCGAGCACTACGATCGGCGGCGCTGCCGGATCGTGTCGGCTATCACGTACGGACTCGTGGCCACCGCGACGCTGGGCGCCGCCCTCGCCCTCGACCGGCTGCCCGCGGAACTCTTCATGCCCTTCTGGTCGCTCGGACTGATCACGGGCTTCCTCTGGAAGACCTCGCGTCACAAGGCGCACGAGACCGAGAGCGACGTCCGTGCGCTCGCGCTGTGTGACGACCCCCAGGCGCTGCGGGACTCTTCATGCCCTTCTGGTCGCTCGGACTGATCACGGGCTTCCTCTGGAAGACCTCGCGTCACAAGGCGCACGAGACCGAGAGCGACGTCCGTGCGCTCGCGCTGTGTGACGACCCCCAGGCGCTCATCAGCGGGCTGACGAAGCTGGCCATCGCCGGACGCATGCCGCGCCGCTGGAGCTCCGAGCTGGAGCACGGCTCGTCGCACCCGAGCCTCGCCCGCCGGCTGCACGCGATTCGCCGCGCGGCCCCGATCCCGGTCATGCCGTTCGACGACACGCTGGTCGTCGCGACCACGCGCCCGACGTCGCTGGTCGTCCTCGACCGCGACGGGGTGTGGTGGGTCGAGGCGCGCGATCCGGCGGAGCGGGATCCCGAGACTCTGCGCCAGACGGCCAGGTCGAGGTGGTCGGTGCCGTACGACGAGCTGGTCGAGCTGCGCGTGCGCGTCTTCTGGTGGGGCGGCGGCGCGTCGCTGGTCGCGCGCGACAGGAGCGGAGCGTCGCGCGCGGTGCAGATCGCCCCCACCGAGGTGGAGGCGCTCCAACGCAAGCTCGACGCCGTCGAGCATCGGCTCGCCCACGACACGCTGGTGCCCGAGCCGCCGGCGGCGGTCGGACGCTTCACCGCGATGGCGCTCGGATTCGTCGTCGTCTTCGTGGCGAGCCGCCGGCGGCGGTCGGACGCTTCACCGCGATGGCGCTCGGATTCGTCGTCGTCTTCGTGGAGGGCTTGCTGTCGCTCGGGCTGATCACGGGGCTCGTCGCGATCATCCGCCCGAGCCGCGCCGCCCTCGCGGCCGTCGCCGGAGTCGCCGGCGCGTGCCTGCTCGTCTTCGCCGGCGATCTCGGCGTGCGCAGCCCGACGTGGCCGACGCTCGCGTACGCGGCTGCCGCGGGGCTCGTGTGCGCGATGGCGGCCTGGCTCGCGCGGCAGCCGCGTACGTTCGACGGCCGTCCGGCCGACTACCTTCCCACGATGGGCGCGCTGGTCCTCGTGGTCGCGCTGACGTGGGGGCCGCTGGTCGCGCACCTCGTCCGCACGAGCAGGCGGCCGGCGGTCGCCGCGCATCTCCTCGGGGGCGCGCCGATCCTCTGGGCGGCGCTGTTCGCCCTCGCCGCCGCCCTGCTGACCACGCCCCGCCGCGGCGTGAGACGGTCGGGCGCTGTCCTGCTCGCCGCCGCCGCGCTCGTCGGCCCCGGCGTCAAGCTCGTGGACACCCTCCTCACGTCGCGACCGACCGTCGTCGGCGAGACCGGGCACGGCACGCTGCCGCGCACGGCCCAGCTCGAGTTGCCGTGGCGGGTCGGCGTGCTGCGCGTCTCGCCCGTCGGCACCCGGGCCGCGGTGATGACGCGCGAGGCGGCGCGCGCGCCCGACCGCTTCCTCGTCCTCAGGCTCGAGGGTGGCCGAGCCGACCTCGAGGGCCGCGACCTTCGCTTCATCGACGAGCGCAACGCGCTCACGCTCGTCGAGTCCGCCACCCACATGAGGCTGCAGCATCTCGAGCTCGCGGAGGCGAGCGCGTCCGCCGACTGGAGCATCGTGCTGCCGCCGCTGACGACGCCCACGGTGTCCTCCGTCAGGGGCGCGGGCTGGGCGGTGGTCGGCTACGACGGCGACACCGAGGAATTCGTCGGGCTCGTCGGCAGGATCGGCGGCCCGGGCGTCAGCCGGTACCGCTGGGCCGTCGACCAGACGGAGAGCGTGGATTCGGAGGCCGTCGAGATCCTCCCCGACGGCCGCGGCTTCCGCGCCATCGCCGGTGTCACGAGGCTGGCGCGGCTGCCGTGGGGGACGTGGATCTACGATCGCGGCGTCCGACGGCAGACGCGCGTGTGGCGACTGAACGGCAACGCTCAGGACCTCGTCGCCGTCTGGCCCACCGCGGCCGAATGTCACCTCGTCGACCACCGTGCCGCCGACGTCGTCTGTGTCGGCGACCGCAACGAGCGCACGCTCGTCTGGCGATTCGGGCTGGTCGCAGGTCCGACGCGTCCGCTCGCGGTGCGGAACGTCGCCCGCCGCACCGGCGTCAGCCCCGACGGCCGCTTCGTCGCGCTCTGGGGCAAAGAGGATCTCGTGCTGGTCGACCTCGATCGAGCCGAGGCGACGCGACGGCCGCTGCCGCCGGACGCCGGCGTACCCACGCATCTCGTGCCGCTGGGAGATCGCCTTGTTGCGCTCTTCCGCCGCCCGGGCGCGACTCCCGTCCTCGAGGTCTTCGACACGCGCTGGTAATCGGTGGTGGTACACTCGGCGACCTGACAAGGAGGTCCGGTGCGATGAAGATCCTCTTCGCCGGCGCAGGCGCGATCGGCAGCTACCTCGGCGCGTTCCTCACGCGCGCAGGGCAGGACGTGACGCTCGTCGATCCGTGGGCCGAGCAGGTCGAGACGGTCCGCGCGAAAGGCATCTCGGTCACCGGGCCGCACGACCCGTTCGAGGCGCGGCCGGCGATCTTCCACCTGCACGAGGCGCAGCGGATGCCGCGCGACTTCGACGTCGCCTTCGTGGCGATGAAGGTCTACGACACGGCGTGGGCGGCCCAGCTCGTCGTCCGTCATCTGAAGCCCGAGGGGTTCGTGGTCGCGGCCGAGAACTGCTGGCCCGATCCGATCGTCGCGTCGGTCGCCGGCAAGGAGCGCTCGGTCGGCCTCGTGATGTCGAAGATCGGCGTGGCGTCGTGGAAGGCGGGCCAGGTCGAGCGCGGGCACGAGCGGGGCGGCGCCACCGGCCACGACGTCTTCCGCGCCGGCGAGCACGACGGCACGATCACGCCGCGCACGCAGATGATCGCGGAGATCCTCAAGGTCGTCGACGGGGCGAAGGCCACGGACAACCTCTGGGGCGAGCGCTGGTCCAAGCTCTGCGCCAACGCGATGGGCAACCCCGTGCAGGCGATGTCGGGACTCGGCTCGTTCGAGATCGCGTCCAGCGAGGTCGGCCGCGCGATCACGATCCACCTCGCGTCGGAGTCCGCGCGCGTCGGGCTCGCGCTCGGTTACACGATCCCCAAGATCAACGGCGCGCCCGTCGAGCAGTGGGCCGACGCCGGCCGCCGCGAGACCTGGCAGGCGCTCGACGAGATGCTGACCCCCAAGTCGGCGAGCGGGCGCAACTGGAAGGCCTCGATGGCGCAGGACGTCGCCAAGGGCCGCCCGACGGAGATCGACTACATGAACGGCTTCGTCGTGGACAAGGGCCGTGAAAAGGGCATCCCGACGCCGGTCTCGGCCGCCGTCGTCGAGACGGTGCGCGAGATCGACCGCCGCGAGCGCAAGCAGTCGCCCGAGAACATCGGGCTCACGCTCAAGCGCGCGGGGGTCTGACGCCGCGCCCGGCTACGAGCGCGAGCGCGCGCCGAAGACGCGCTCGAGCTCGAAGGCGGGCGTGACCTCGAGCTGATCGTAGCGGCAGTCGCGCGGGCGCTTGTCGGGACGCCAGCACAGGAATTTCGCGGCGTGCCGGAAGCGCGTCCCCTGCATGTGGTCGTAGGCGACCTCGCAGACCCGCTCGGGCCGGAGCGGCACCCAGCTCAGATCCTTGCCGCGATTCCACCGGCTGGTCGCGCCCGGCATCCGTTGGCCGGTCGCGCTCGCGTCCTCCTGGACCTCGGCCCAGTCGCGCCAGGGATGGTCTTCGAGCGCATGCTCGCGCAGGGGCGCCAGCTCGGTGACGAGCTCGTTGCGCGCCGTGTTCGTGAACGCCGCCGTCACGCCGACGTGGTGCAGCGCGCCGTCCGCGTCGTACAGCCCGAGGAGCAGCGAGCCGATCATCGTGCGCTCGCCCTTCTTGTGCCACCGGAAGCCGGCCACGACGCAGTCGGCGGTGCGCGCGTGCTTGACCTTGATCATCGTGCGCTCGCCCGCGCGATAGGGCGCGTCGAGACGCTTGGCCATCACGCCGTCGAGCCCCGCGCCCTCGAAGCGGCGGAACCAGTCCTCCGCCAGCGCGCGATCGTGCGTGGCCGGCGACAGATGCACCGGCGGCGCCGCACGCGCCAGCCCGCGCTCGAGCCGCTCGCGCCGTGTCGCGAGCGGGACGTCGCGGAGGTCCTCGTCGCCCAGCGCGAGCAGGTCCCAGGCCACGAACGAGGCCGGCGACTGCGCGGCCAGGAGCTTGACGCGCGACGCGGCGGGATGGATGCGCAGGAGCAGCGCCTCGAAGTCGAGTCCGCCGCTGCCGACGATGACGATCTCCCCGTCGACGACGCAGCGCTCGGGCAGCGCGGCGGCCAGCGGGGCGACGAGCTCGGGGAAGTAGCGGTTCATCGGCTTCTCGTCGCGGCTCTGCAGCAGGATCTCGTCGCCGTCGCGGAATACGAGCGTGCGAAAGCCGTCCCACTTGGGCTCGAACTGCCATCCCTGTCCGTCGGGCAAGGCATCCGCAGCGCTGGACAGCATGGGCGCGAGCGGCGGCGCGAAGGGCAGACGCATGGCTCCAGCATAGAGGAGTCTGGAGCCGACGCGAGCGGTCGGCGCGGCCCTAGCCGTACTGGATCGCGATGATCTCCGCCACGAGGGCCGGACGCTCCTGGCCCTCGATCTCGACCGTCGCTTCCGAGGTCACGCGAAAGCCGTTGCCGTCCACCGGCTCGACGCTGCGGATCCGGTACGACCGGAGCCGGATGCGCGAGCCCGCCGGCACCGCATTGGTGAAGCGCACCTTGTTGCTGCCGTAGTTCAGCCCGCGCTTGCGCCCGGTGACCTTCACCAGCGTCTGCGCCATGCGCGGCACCAGCGCGAGCGTGAGGTAGCCGTGGGCGATCGTCTTGCCGCCCGGCATCTCCTTCTTGGCCCGCTCGACGTCCACGTGGATCCACTGGTGATCGCCGGTGGCGTGGGCGAACTTGTCGATGATCGCCTGGTCCACCGTCATCCAGTCCGACGGTCCCAGCTCCTTGCCGACGTGCTGCTGCAGCTCGGCGGGCTTGTCGACGGCCAGCGTCATGCCGGCAGCCGCTCGTACATCCCATGCACGTCCTGCCCGTGGAAGCGCGCGACGTGGTTGGTGGGCGCCAGCGGCTCCGAATAGAAGAACTCCGGCAGCTCGTCGTCCTTCTCGGTGAAGCCGGCGCGGCGGTTGAACTCGTGCTCCAGCTTCAGCGTCTCGCGCCCCAGCGCCGGGAAGAACTCCTTGGTGAGATTCGTGCCGAGCGCGCCGTTGAGGGCGTTGGCCAGCCACTCGGTGTTGGGCTCGGTCACGCTGCGGCCGAAGATGCAGAGCCCGAGCGAGTCGGTGGCCGCGCAGTTGATCTGCGCGATCAGGCTCTGCTCGAGCAGCGCGTTCAGATCCATCTCGCGCGTCTTGAGCCGCGGCAGGTTCCCGGCCGTGTGATCGGCGCCCTGCGCCGTCGCCATCATCGAGATGCCAGTGGCTTCGACCACCCGCGGGTCGTAGGCGCTGATCGCCTGCTTCTTGATGACCGGCACATCGAGATGCCGGTGGCTTCGACCACCCGCGGGTCGTAGGCGCTGATCGCCTGCTTCTTGATGACCGGCACGCGGCGGACCTTGTAGTGCTGCCCGACACGCGCGGTGCCCTGCGCCCAGATCCTGCCCTGTGGCGTGCCCTGCATCATCTCGCGCAGGCAGGCGGCCATGAACTTCGCGTCGCCGAAGCGGCCGAGCCCCGCCTCCATCAACACGGCGAGCGTGGCGCCCGTCTCGATGGTGTCCACGCCCATGTCGTTGGCGATCTCGTTCAGCCCCGCGAGGTCGTCGGGGTCGGTGAGGCCGCAGTTGGAGCCGAGCAGGCCGAGCGTCTCGTACTCGACGGGCGAGACGATCTCCTTGCCGCTGGCGTCCACGTAGACGTTGCTGCACTGGATCACGCAGCCCGGCATGCACGCGTGCGTCTGCTCGCCGCCGCGCCCGGTGTTGAGCGGCGCGATGAACTGGCCGCCCATCTTGAACGTCTCGCCCGCCTTCACGTCCGCCAGCTGGCCGGCGCTGAAGTTGCGCACGGGCAGCCCGCCCATCTGGTTCTGCACGTCGGCCATGCCCATGGTGCCGAGCGGCTGGTAGAAGTTCGTCACGATGCCATCGGCGAGCAGCATCTTGCTGTAGTCCTTGATGGACGCGTTGGTCTTCTTGGGATCCGCGAACGGCGGGATCTTGTCGAGGTCGAGCACGATCGCCTTCACCTTCTTGCTGCCCAGCACCGCCCCCACGCCGCCGCGCGCGGCCAGCCGCGAGGGTCGCAGGTCCTTGTCGGTGAACGCGATGCCCGCGATGAGCCCCTGGTACTCGCCGACCGGCCCGCAGAGCGCCGTGGCGACTTTCTTGCCGTAGCGCGCCAGCAGCATCCGGTTCGCCTCGAAGTTGCCCTTGCCGAGGTAGGGCCGGGCGTCGTCGAAGTCGAGCGAGCCATCCTTCCTGAAGTGCAGCACGACCCAGTCGGGCGAGGCGCCGTGCAGGGTGAAGCCGGCGATCCTCAGCTGGCCCATCCCGTAGCCGAAGGTGCCGCCGCCGTTCGCCTCCTTGATGCCGCCCGTGAGCGGGCTCTTGCAGCCGACGCTCGTGCGGTTGGCGTTGGAGAACGACGAGCCGGCGAAGGGACCCGCCGAGAAGATCAGCGGATTGGCCGGCGACAGGGGGTCCACGGTGGCCGCGCCCAGCTCGAGCAGGGTCCTGGCGATGTGGTTCCGGCCGACCTTGACCAGGTCTTCGCCCGCCAGCTCGCGCTTCGTGACCGTCCGATCGCCCAACTGGATGTCGTAGTACGTCCGCATTTATAGGGCTCCTCTCGGTCACAGAGTATACTTGAGCGTGATGCCCCTGCGCTTCGACCCGGGCGTCGCCGAGCAGATCCTCACCTATGCGCGCCTTCTCACCGCGCGCGGCTACGTCCACAACCAGCTCGGCAACGTCGCCATCCGCGTCCCCCACCCCGAGCACGAGCACGGCGTCGTCTACACCAAGCACGCCGGCGTCTCGCTCGAGGAGGCCACCGCGGACAACGTCGTGATCACCGACGTGCCGACCGGCGCGCTGCTTTACGGCACGCTGCCGACGAGCGTGGGCCACCAGCTCAACCGGGAGATCCTGAGACTGCGTCCGGACGTGGGCGCCGTGATCCACGTCCACCTCGACGAGATGATCGCCCTGTTCGCGTCGCGCGCGGTGAAGGAGCTGCGGGTGCTGTCGCTCGAGTTCCCGCTGATCATGGGCCGGCCGCCCCTGCTGCTGCCCTCGCACATGGACGTCGAGCAGGATGTCGGGCCCGTCGGCGGCTTCATCCAGGACACGAACGCGATCATGATGGAGAACCACGGGGTGACGACGCTCGGCACCACGCTGTCAGAGGCCTACCACCGCCTCAACACGCTGGCGGCCGAGGCGCGGCGGGTCGCGCAGGCCGAGATGCTCGCGCGTGCCGCGGGCACCGAGGTCGCGTACCTGGCCCCCGACGCCGTCGATTTCATGTACCGAAATTCGCGGGACCTGCAGTACGCCTCCCGCGATCGCCAGGCGCAGCCGATGTAGCACGAACGCGAGTTGGGGGCCATGTCGGCGCCCCCCATGTCCGTCAGCTCGAGACGTTCACCACCCGCACCGCGCCCGAATGCCCGGATTTCGGGCCGTTTCGTGCGATTTCTGCGCGCCTCTCCCGCGTGGAGCGCTGCGACTTATGCAGCCGCCTGCGGTATGCTTTCGTCCTGATGCGCCCCGCCACCCGGACGTGGATCGCCGTCGTCATCGTCGGCTGCGTCCTGGCGGGCGGCGCGTACGCGCTCACGCGTCCCGGCAAGGGCCAGGGGGGCAAGACCTCGGGCGGCGCGTCGGCAGCCCCGGGGCCGCGCGCCACGCCGGTGGTCATCGCCCTCGCTCGCGCCGGCGATCTGCCCGTCGCCCTCACCGCGCTCGGCTCCGTCACGGCGCTCAACACCGTCACCGTCCGCAGCCGCGTCGACGGCCAACTCCTGAAGACGCTCTTCAGCGAGGGCCAGCTCGTGCGTCAGGGCGAGCTGCTCGCGGAGATCGACCCCAGCCCCTTCCAGGCGCAGGTCACGCAGGCGGAGGGCCAGCTCGCCCGCGACATGGCGGCGCTCCAGAACGCGCGGCTCGACCTCGAGCGCTACCGCGTGCTCGTCGACAAGGAGATGATCGCGCGCCAGCAGTTCGACACCCAGGCGGCGACCGTGCGGCAGGCCGAAGGCGCGGTCAAAGCCGACCAGGGCCAGCTGGAGCTCATCAAGGTCCAACTCTCGTACACGCGCATCACGGCGCCGCTCTCCGGACGCGTCGGATTGCGTCTCGTGGATCCCGGCAACATGGTCAAGGCCAACGACCCCGGCGGCCTCGTCGTCATCGCGCAGATCGAGCCGATCGCCGTCGTCTTCGCCATCCCCGAGGACAGCCTGCAGCCGGTGCTGCGCCAGTACCGCACCGGCAAGGCGGTGCCCGTGGATGCCTACGACCGGGAGGGCAAGAAGAAGCTGGCCACGGGCGTGCTGGCCGCCGTCGACAACCAGATCGATCCGGGCACGGGCACCGTGAAGCTCAAGGCCTCCTTCCCCAACCACGACGGCGCCCTGTTCCCCAACCAGTTCGTGAACGCGCGCGTGCTGCTGGACGTGCTGCCGAACGTCGTGCTGGCCCCCGGCGAGGCGATCCAGCGCGGGCCGCAAGGGGCCTTCGTGTACGTCGTGAAGCCCGACGGCATCGCGCAGATGCGCCGGCTCGAGCTGGGCCCGAGCGACGGCGGGCTGGTCGCGGTCAAGCAGGGCCTGGCCGCCGGCGAGGCGGTCGTGGTGGACGGCGCTGAGAAGCTGCAGGACGGCGCGAAGGTCGAACCCCGGGAGCGGGCCCCCGCGCGGACGCGGTCGTGAACCTGTCGCGGCAGTTCATCCTGCGGCCGGTCGCGACGTCGCTGCTGACGGCGGCGATCGTGCTCGCGGGCGCCATCGCCTACCGCCAGCTGCCGGTCTCCGCGCTGCCCCAGGTCGACTACCCGACGATCCAGACCGTCACCTTCTACCCGGGCGCGAGCCCCGACGTGATGGCCTCCGCGGTGACGGCGCCGCTCGAGCGCCAGTTCGGCCAGCTCCCCGGGCTCAAGCAGATGACGTCCACCAGCTCGTCGGGCTCGAGCCTCATCACGCTCCAGTTCGATCTCGCGCTGGCCCTCGACATCGCCGAGCAGCAGGTGCAGGCGGCCATCAACGCGGCCTCCTCCTTCCTGCCCAAGGACCTGCCGAACCCGCCCGTCTACAGCAAGGTGAATCCCGCCGACGCGCCGGTGCTCACGCTGGCCCTCAGCTCGACCGCGCTCCCGCTGACCGCCATCCAGGACCTCGCCGACACCCGGCTCGTGCAGAAGATCGCCCAGCTGCCCGGCGTCGGCCTCGTCACGCTCTCCGGCGGCCAGAAGCCGGCCGTGCGCATCCAGGTGAACCCGGCGCTGCTGGCGGGCTACGGCCTCACGCTCGACGACGTGCGCAACGTGGTCGCCGCCGCCAACGTCAACCAGGCCAAGGGTAGCCTCGACGGCCCGTACCAGGCCTACACCATCGGCGCCAACGACCAGCTGCACCAGAGCGCGCAGTACCGCACGCTCGTCGTCGCCTACCGCAACAACGCCCCCGTGCAGCTCTCCGACGTGGCCGACGTGATCGACGGCGCCGAGAACGTGCGCCAGGCGGCGTGGATGAACGACCGCCCGGCCATCGTCGTCAACATCCAGCGGCAGCCCGGCGCCAACATCATCGAGGTGGTGGACCGCGTGAAGCGGCTGCTGCCGCAGCTGGCCGCCGGCCTGCCCGCCTCGGTGAAGGTGGAGGTGCTGACCGACCGCACCACGACCATCCGCGCCTCGGTGCACGACGTCCAGTTCGAGCTGATCCTGGCCGTGATCCTCGTCGTGCTCGTGATCTTCCTCTTCCTCCGCAGCGCGGCCGCCACCTTCATCCCGGGCGTGACGGTGCCCGTGTCCATCGTCGGCACCTTCGCGGTCATGTACGCGCTCGGCTATTCCCTCAACAACCTCTCGCTCATGGCCCTCACCATCGCCACCGGCTTCGTCGTCGACGACGCGGTCGTGATGATCGAGAACATCGCGCGCTACATCGAGGAGGGCGAGGCGCCGCTGGCCGCCGCCTTCAAGGGAGCCGGGCAGATCGGCTTCACGATCCTGTCGCTGACGGTCTCGCTCATCGCGGTGCTGATCCCGCTGCTCTTCATGGGCGACATCGTGGGCCGGCTCTTCCGGGAATTCGCGATGACGCTGTCCGCGGCCATCCTGGTCTCGGCCGCCGTCGCGCTCACGCTGACGCCGATGATGTGCGCCAAGCTGCTCAAGCGCCCTGAGGAACGCAAGGAAGGACGGTTCGCGCGCGGGGCGGAGCGCGCCTTCAACCGCGTCGTGAGCGCCTACATGACGTCGCTGCGGCGGATCCTCGCCCACCAGCCGGCCGTCCTCGTGGTGGCCGCCGTCACCCTGGTGGTCACGATCGCGCTGTACGTCAGCATCCCCAAGGGCCTGTTCCCCGTGCAGGACACGGGGGTGATCCTCGGCATCTCGGAGGCGCCGCAGAACGTCTCGTTCCCGGCCATGGCCGAGCGCCAGCAGGCGCTGGCGCGCATGATCCTGAAAGACCCGGCCGTGGTGGGGCTGTCCTCCTTCATCGGCGTGGACGGCACCAACGTCACCCTCAACAGCGGGCGCCTGCTCATCAACCTCAAGCCGCTCGCCGAGCGCGCCGGCGTCACCGAGGTGATCGATCGCCTGCGGCCGGCGCTGGCCGACGTCGCCGGCATCGCGCTCTACCTGCAGCCGGTGCAGGACCTCACCGTCGAGGACCGCGTGAGCCGCACGCAGTTCCAGTATGGCCTCGAGGACGCGGACGAGAAGGAGCTGCGCCTGTGGGCGCCGCGGCTGCTCGCGCGCCTGCGCGAGCAGCCGGTGCTGCGCGACGTCGCGAGCGACCAGCAAGACGCGGGGCTGGAGGCCATCGTCACCATCGACCGCGCCACCGCCTCGCGGCTCGGCATCACGCCGCAGATGGTGGACGACGCGCTCTACAACGCGTTCGGCCAGCGGCAGATCTCGACGGTGTTCACGCAGCTCAACCAGTACCGCGTCGTGCTGGAGGTGAAGGAGGAGTTCCGCGCGGCGCCCGAGGCCCTCGGGCGCGTCTACCTCCGCTCCAATCCCGCCGCCGGCGGCTCGGCGCAGGTGCCCCTGGCCACGGTGGCCAGCGTCCAGGAGCGCGCGGCGCCGCTGGTGATCGCGCACCAGGGCCAGTTCCCGGCCGTGACGATCTCGTTCAACCTGGCGCCCGGCGCCTCGCTCGGCGACGCGGTGGACGCCATCAACGGCGCCGCGCGCGAGATCGGCCTGCCGCCGTCGATCCAGAGCGGCTTCCTCGGCGCCGCCCGCGCCTTCCAGGCCTCGCTCGCCAACGAGCCGATCCTCATTCTGGCCGCCGTCATCACCGTCTACATCGTGCTCGGCGTGCTGTACGAGAGCTGGGTGCACCCGGTCACGATCCTGTCCACGCTGCCCTCGGCGGGCCTGGGCGCGCTGCTCGCGCTGATCCTCATGCGGCTCGAGCTGTCGGTGATCGCGCTGATCGGCATCATTCTGCTGATCGGCATCGTGATGAAGAACGCGATCATGATGATCGACTTCGCCCTCGACATGCAGCGTACCCAGGGGCGGCCCGCGCGCGAGGCCATCGAGGAGGCGTGCCGGCTGCGCTTCCGCCCGATCCTCATGACCACGATGGCCGCGCTGCTCGGCGGCGTGCCGCTCGCGTTCGGCGGCGGCGTGGGCGCCGAGCTGCGGCAGCCGCTCGGCATCGCCATCGTCGGCGGCCTCATCGTGAGCCAGCTGCTGACGCTCTACACGACGCCCGTCATCTATCTCGCGTTCGACCGCCTCGGCAGCTCGAGGCGCGCCACGGCTCCGCCGGGGCGCGTCCGAGCGATGGGGGGTGTGGGGGGCCATATCGGGGCCCCCCACGATCATTGATGAGCATCTCGGCGCCGTTCATCCGCCGTCCCGTCGGCACCACGCTGCTGACGGCGGCCCTCGTGCTGGCCGGCGTGCTCGGCTTCCGGCTGCTGCCGGTGGCGCCGCTGCCGCAGGTGGACTTCCCGACCATCCAGATCGTGGCGGGGCTGCCGGGCGCCAGCCCCGAGACGATGGCGTCCGCCGTCGCGACGCCGCTCGAGCGCCAGTTCGGGCGCATCGCCGGCGTGACCGAGATGACGTCGACGTCGTTCCTCGGCGCCACGACCATCACCCTGCAGTTCGACCTCGCGCGGGACATCAACGGCGCCGCGCGCGACGTGCAGGCGGCCATCGCCGCTGCGGCCGGCCAGCTGCCGCCGAACATGCCGGCCAACCCGACGTACCGCAAGGTCAACCCGGCCGACGCGCCGATCCTGATCATCGCGCTGACGTCCAACACCGTGAGCCGCGCCGCCATGTACGACGTCGCCTCCACCGTGCTCCAGCAGAAGCTGGCGAAGCTCGAGGGCGTCGGCCAGGTCTTCGTGGGCGGCGGCTCCCTGCCCTCGGTACGCGTCGAGCTGAACCCGGCGGCGCTCGCCCACTACGACATCGGGCTCGAGGGCGTCCGCAACATGCTGGCCAACGCCAACGTCAACCGGCCGAAGGGCCAGCTGCACGGCGCCGACCGGTCGTGGGAGATCCGCGCCACCGACCAGCTCCGCTACGCCGCCGAGTACGCGCCGCTCGTGGTCGCGTGGCGCAACGGGGCCGCCGTGCGCCTGACCGACGTGGGCTACGTGCGCGACGAGGTCGAGGACCTGCGCGCGCTCGGGCTGTCCAACGGCAAGCCGGCCATCCTGCTCGTGGTGTTCCGCCAGCCCGGCGTCAACATCATCGACACGGTGGATCGGATCCGCGAGGAGATGCCGATCCTGGCGGCCAGCGTGCCCGGCGACGTGCAGCTGACCGTCGCGCTGGACCAGACGGTGACCATCCGCGCCTCCGTCCACGACGTCGAGGTGGCCCTGACCATCGCCATCGGCCTCGTGGTGCTCGTCGTCTTCCTGTTCCTGCGCGACTGGCGAGCGACGCTGATCCCCGGCGTCGTGGTGCCGGTCTCGCTCGTGGGCACCTTCGGCGTGATGTGGTTCATCGGCTACTCGATCGACAACCTCTCGCTGATGGCGCTCACGATCGCCACCGGCTTCGTCGTCGACGACGCCATCGTCGTCGTGGAGAACGTGATCCGCCACCTCGAGGCGGGAATGCCGGTGGCGCAGGCCGCGCTGGTCGGCGCACAGGAGATCGGCTTCACCGTGCTGTCCATCAGCGTCTCGCTCATCGCCGTCTTCATCCCGATCTTCCTGATGGGCGGCCTCGTCGGCCGGCTCTTCCGCGAGTTCGCCGCCGTGATGTCGATCGCCATCGTCATCTCGCTCCTGGTGTCGCTGACCACCACGCCGATGATGTGCGCGATACTCCTGCGCGCGAAGCCCAAGCCCGAGGTAGAGCGGCGCGGCTGGGTCCTCCGCTTCTACGAGAGGACGCTCTCCTGGACGCTGCGGCACCCCGCCATCGTGATGCTGATCGCGGTCATCACGTTCGCGGTGAACGTCTGGCTCTTCGTGGTGATCCCCAAGGGGTTCTTCCCGCAGCAGGACAACGGGCGGATGGCCGGCGTCCTCGTGGCCGCGCAGGACGTATCGTTCCAGGCCATCCGCGAGAAGATGGTGCGCTTCGTCGAGATCGTGCGGACCGATCCCGCCGTCGCGACGGCCACCGCCTTCACCGGCGGCGGCGGCGGCCGCGGCACGACCAGCAACACCGGCCGCATGTTCATCGCGCTCAAGCCGCGTGCGGAGCGCAAGCTGAGCGCCGACCAGGTGATCGCGCGGCTGCGGCCCAAGCTAGCGGAGGTGCCGGGCGCCACGCTGTTTCTCCAGGCGATGCAGGACGTGCGCCTGGGCGGGCGGGTGAGCCAGGCGCAGTACCAGTACACGCTGGTGAGCGACAACCTCGACGAGCTCAACGCGTGGGCGCCACGTCTGCTGGCCGCCATGCGCAAGATGGAGGAGCTGCGCGACATCTCGAGCGACCAGCAGGATCGCGGGCTCCAGGTGCCGCTGGAGATCGACCGTGCCAGCGCCGCGCGCGTCGGCGTGACCACGAAGATGATCGACGAGACGCTCTACGACGCCTTCGGCCAGCGCCAGGTCTCGACGATCTACACGACGCTCAACCAGTACCACGTCGTGATGGAGGTGGCCCCGGAGTACTGGCAGAGCCCCGAGGCGCTCTCGCAGATCTACGTGCGCGGCGCCTCGGGCAACATGGTGCCGCTCACCGCGGTCACCAAGTTCGGGACCAGCCGCGCGCCGCGCTCAACCAGTACCACGTCGTGATGGAGGTGGCGCCGGAGTACTGGCAGAGCCCCGATGCGCTCTCGCAGATCTACGTGCGCGGCGCCTCGGGCAACATGGTGCCGCTCACCGCGGTCACCAAGTTCGGGACCAGCCGCGCGCCGCTGCAGGTGAACCACCAGGGGCTCTTCCCCGCTATCACCATCTTCTTCAACCTGGCGCCCGAGGTGGCGCTGGGTGACGCGGTCACCGCGATCCTCGGCGAGGCCAACCGTATCGGCCTGCCCGGCGGCATCCGCGGCAGCTTCACGGGAACGGCGCAGGCCTTCCAGGCCGCGCTCGCCAACCAGCCGCTGTTGATCCTGGCCGCGCTGGTGGCCGTCTACATCGTGCTCGGCATCCTCTACGAGAGCCTCGTCCACCCGTTCACGATCCTCTCCACGCTGCCGTCGGCGGGCGTGGGCGCGCTGCTCGCGCTGCTCGTGACGGGCATCGAGCTGACCATCATCGCGGTCATCGGCATCATCCTGTTGATCGGCATCGTGAAGAAGAACGCGATCATGGTCATCGACGTCGCGCTCGAATTGGAGCGGCGCGAGGGCAAGTCGCCGCAGGAGGCCGTCCACGAGGCATGCCTGCGCCGGTTCCGGCCCATCTTGATGACCACGCTGGCCGCGCTGCTCGGCGCGCTCCCGCTGGCCGTCGGCATCGGCACGGGCTCCGAGCTGCGCCGTCCGCTCGGCATCGCGATCGTCGGCGGGCTGCTCCTGAGCCAGCTCCTCACGCTTTACACGACGCCGGTCGTCTACCTCTATATGGAGCGCTGGCGTCTGGCCACGGGCCGCGCGCGCCGCCGCGTGGCCTCGGCGCTCGGGCTCAAGCCGCGGCGGCCGCTGCCGCAGGGCGGCGAGTAGCCGGCCCTTCCCGTGCTCCTGCGCATCGCGCTCCGATCCGGCGCGGGCGCGGCCGATCTTACGTGGCTTGGGCGACGAGCGCGCGTTCCAGCGCGAGCACTTCCGTGACCACCTCCCCGGGCGCGAAGAACGTGCCGTACGGATCGGGAAACACGATCGACTGGTCGCCGACGATGGGACCACCTCCCCGGGCGCGAAGAACGTGCCGTACGGATCGGGAAACACGATCGACTGGTCGCCGACGATGGCGTGCGCCGCGACGAGGCGCTCGCCGAAGCGAGCGTCGGCCGCCGCGTAGCGAGCGGCCGGATCCTCGGGCAGCGCCTCGTCGAACGACGCGGCGTACAGGAGTTCGGACCGGGCGACATGGTGCAGAACGCGTCGCAGCGCCCATCCCCCGTCGGGCGGTTGCCAATCGAGCTCGTCCTGGCTGAGCGACGCCGCGCGCTGGGTGAGCAGGCGCATGGCCTCGTCGATGCGCCAGAGCCATGCATCGAGGTCCGTGGCCGTCAGCGGCAGACGGTCCTCGGGCAACGTCACCGTCGATGGCGCCCAACCATCGGTCGGCGTGGGCACCACGCCGCCACGGCGCCAGCACTGCCACTGGTCGATCTGGTTCAGGTGATCGAGGGCATGGTCGAGCACTCGCCGCAGCGGCTTCCGCGGCGTGTACGTGTACGACTCGACCGAGGTGTAGTCGATCGGCCTCCGCTTGGTCGGGTCGGCCGGTTGTGTCAGGCGATCGAAGAGCTGACTCGTCATCGGTGACCGCACCTCGGCCCCGGCCGGCTGGTCGAGCAAGCGCCGCAGATGCCGCCGCCCCCTCGCGTGCGTCTGTTCGAGATGGGCCACAGGATCGATCGAAGCGGGATCGAGCGTCCACGCTGCAACCATGCGACCGGCCGCGGCATGGGCGAGAACGGCGGCGCCGTGTCGTCCGGTTCTCGCGGCGGCCAGCAGCCGGTCGCGCGAGGCCCCGAGCGTCTCGGTCCACTCCGCCGCTGTCTGTTCGGGGATCGTCGTCCGTGCCGCCGCCATCGCCGACCTCCATTGCCATCGGCTCCATCGCCGGGGCCGAGCACTGCCGACCGTACCCTCGCCGATGGGATGTGTCCAATGCATCCTTCGGATCCCTGCCATCGGCGACGCCGGGCACGTCGACGGTGTCCGGCGTCGCCGCGGGTGACGCGAGTCTAGTCGTGGTCGTGCCCGATCTGGCCCCGGATCTCACCCGCCGGGAAGTTCGTGGTGTGCACGTTGGCGTAGGTGGCGTGCGCGCGGATGCCGCGGATGAGCTCGGCGAACTCGCCGGGGCTGATCCCCTGCGAGACTGGACCGATGACGCCGGCGGCGTCGAGCGTACCGGTGATCGTCGCCGGCTGCGGCGGGCAGGGCTTGGGGGCCGGGGGGGTGTTGGGACCGCAGAAGAAGATGACCACGCCGCCGGCGGTGTGCCGCTGGCCGAGATGGATGTGGGCCTGCACCGGCTCGCTGGTCATGCCCTCGTAGTGCAGGACGAAGTCGATCGCGGTGTCGTCGTGGTTGATGGTGAGCTGCACGCTTCCGCTGCCTGGCGAGGAGATCGAGGGCGTCTCGTTAAATCCCTTGAGCATGGCCTTGAAGTGGCGCCGGTCGCTGCCGTCGTCCGCGTGCGCGAGCGCGCTGACGAACACGACCACGGAGAGCGGGCCGACGATGCGGAGCAGCATGGAGCGTCTGCTTCTGTTCATGGGAGCCTCCCTGGGTTCACGCGCGAAAAGCCTCGATCGCCAGCGAATGCCCGGGAGACTAGCACACCACCGACGTGGATCAGCTCTAAAGCACCGTCACCAGCGCGGCGAGCGCGCGATCGACCATCGGGCCGGCCCACTGCGCCACGCCGGCGGCCCAGAGGGCGGTGACGATGGCGGCGAACACGTCGGCCGTGTAGTGCGCGCGCAGCACAAGCACCGCGCCCGCCTCGAACAGCACGATGGCCACGCCGAGCAGCACGAGCCACGGCCCGCCGAGGCGCATCAGCTCGAGCGCGCCGTACACGGCGATGGCGGTGTGGCCAGAGAAAAACAGGTCGGTGGCCGTGCCGTACGTCACGAGGAGCGAGGGCACGCCCGGGCTGCGCCAGATCATCCCCTCGGGCGGCGCGAACGCGCAGAGGCCCTGGCAGAGCTGGCGCAGCGCGTAGAGCAGCAGCAGGCCGACGAACGGCCGGAACGTCGGGCCGAAGATCGCGGCACCGAGCAGGAAGAACCCGAGCAGGTCGATCACCGCCGAGGACGCGATGAGCAGCGCGTTCGCGCCGCGCGGGTGAGCGTTGAGCCAGCGGTTCCAGGGTTCCGTCCAGTCGTGGACGGCGTCGCCGATCCCGCGTGACGGAAACGGCCGCGCGCCGATCAGGCGCTGGGTCCAGAACCAGAGCCCGAGGCCGACGGCCACGAGCGCCGCGCGCGCGACCCAGAGCGGGGCGTCAGCCATGCATCACCGCCGGCGCGCGGTCGTCGCCGCTGCCGACCACGGCGCGCATGTCGCGCACGAGCGAGGCGCGGTCCAGCAGGAGCACGATGCCGGCCACCACGAGGAGGCAGCCCGTCACCAGCACCGGCGCGGTGAGGCCGACGGCATCGGAGGCGACGCCGATGAGCCACGGCGAGGCCGCGTCGCCGAGCAGGTGCATCACGCCGGTGGTCACCGCGAAGCCGCGCGCGCGGAGGTCGGCCGGCAGCACGTTGGCCATCGCCGCGTTCAGTGGGCCGATGTTCATGAAGAGCAGCAGGAGCGTGACGAACGTCGCGGGCCAGAAGACCGCCGGCGACGGCGCCAGCACCGCCGGCAGGGTGAACGCGATCGAGGCGACGAGCGACCAACCGGAGAGCACGAAGTGCGCGCCGGGCACGCGCCGCGTGAGGGCGTCGCTGAGCCGGCCGCCGATCAGGGTGCCGATGAACCCCGCCGCCACGAGGATCAGCCCGAAGGTCGACGCCGCGGTGGCCAGCGGGATGCCGCGCTCGCGCACGAAATAGGTCGGCATCCAGGTGGCCAGGCCGCCCATCGCGAACGTGTAGATCACCTGCGCGGCGGTGTTGGAGACCCACGAGCGCCGGGCGACGAGGGCGCGCAGCGAGGCCCCGAGCGAGAGCGGCGTGACGGCGCCCGCGCCGGCGGCGTCGCGGGCGCCGCGGCGCGGCTCGACGAGCAGCAGCAGCACGAACGCCAGCACCATGCCCGGCGCACCCGCCACAAAGAACGCCGCGCGCCAGCCGAAGTGTTCGCCCACCAGCCCCCCGACGACGTAGCCGAGCGCGCTCCCGACCGGGATGGCGGCGTAGAAGATGCCGAGCACGCGGGCACGCCGCTCGGGCGGGTAGCAGTCCGACAGCAGCGACGGCGTCACCACCGCGTACGACGCCTCGCCGACGCCGACGATGGCGCGCGCGAGCAGCAGCAGCGCGTAGGTCGGCGCGAGGCCGGAGGCGACGGTGGCCACGCTCCACAGAAACACGCCGGCCGCGGCCAGCCGCATCCGCGGGCCGCGGTCGCCCGCCCAGCCGATGAACGGGCAGACGAGCGCGTACGTGAGGATGAACGCCGACTGGAGCAGGCCGCCGGCGGCGTCGGAGATCGACAGCGAGGCGAGCATCAGCGGCAGGGTGGCGGCGCCGACGTAGCGGTCGAGATAGTTGAGCGCGTTGAGGCCGGTGAGGACGCCGAGAACGGTGGCCGGCGACTCCCGCCAGCGCCTGGTCACGCGCGGCGCTCCGCGGCGAGGCGGGCCAGCGCCACCGCCTCGCTCACGAGCGCTCGGCGTTCCGCGATGAGATCGGCGTGCAGGCGGCGATCGACGACGAAGCGGCCGAAGGCGCGCGCCTGCCGCACGACGCGCTCGAGCCGCGCGCGCCACGCCAGCGCGATCAGTCCCGCCGGCGCCAGCAGCAGGAGGAACACGACGAGCGCCTCGACACCGGCCACGCGTCTCACGAGCCAGGCCTCGAGCGCCCAGCAGAGCGGATAGAGCACGAGCCCGGCCGCCATCTTGTCGGTGGCCTCCTCCTCTTCCGTGCGCCGCATGGCGGCCACCGCGACACGTGTCAGCGCGTATGGCAGCGCGTGCGAGGCGATCCCCCAGAGCGCCAGCGGCAGCGTGATCGCGAGCTTCGCGGCGTTCACGACGGTCCAGCGCACGACGACGGACGGCGTGTACGGCCGGCCCACCTCAGCGTCGGAGAGCCCGCTCTCGCTCAGGTGCGCGCGATAGGCCTCGAGCCGCCGTCGGAACTCCGCGACGCGCTCGGGCGCGCGCTCGGCCAGCGCGCGGGCCGCGCGCATCACCTCGCGCCGCCACGCCAGCGACGCCTCGGCGCCGGCGGCGGCGCCGCCGCGCTCCTCGCGCCATGCGCGCTCCAGCGCGCTGGCCAGCTCGAGCGTGTGCTGGTCCTCGGCCTCCACGATCTGCGCGCGGATGGCCCACGCCAGCCGCTCGGTCAGCCGGCGCACCGTCGCCTCGGGCTCGGCGGCGTAGGCGGCCACGCAGTCGTCAACCTGCACCGGCGCGCCGACGGCGATCAGCGCCGAGGCCACGCGGAACGTCCCCGGCATCCGGAACACGAGGCCGACGGGCAGCAGCGTCACGCCGTGGCGCCCGCCGGCGGCCTCGGTGCCGAGCAGCAGGCGCGCGACGCCGGTGCGCAGCGGCAGGAGCGTGGGGACTGGCTGCGTGCGGCCCTCGGGAAAGATCAGGATGGCGCCGCCGGCGCGCAGGTGCGCGATGGCCGTGGCGAACATCGCCTCGTTCTTCCGCGGATCGTCGCCCGCCTCCTTGCGGCGGTTCACCGGCAGTCCGCCGACGGCGCGCAGGAACGGGCCGACGAGCGGGTGGCGGAAGAGCGGGGCGTTGGCGAGCACGGTGAGGCGCCGCGGGAACGTCGCCATGATCAGCATCGGGTCGACGAGCGAGTTGTGGTGGTTGGCGGCGATGATCAGCGGTCCGCTCGACGGGATGCGCTCGGCGCCGACGACGTCCACGCGCCGGTAGAAGAGCCAGAGCAACAGCCGGATGAAGCCTCGCACGAGGCGATAGCCCATGGCGGTCGCCAGCATCGTAGCGTAGGCTCGGGTCCGGACGTCAAGAATGCCGACGCGCCAGCAGCTCCTCGAGCAGGACGCGCGGGATCTCGCTCGGCTGGGCTACGCGCAGCAGCTCTTCCGCGAGATGGGCGGCTTCTCCAACTTCGCCATCTCGTTCTCGATCATCTCGGTCCTCACCGGCGCCGTGCTGCTCTACGGCTACGGCCTCAAGCTGGCGGGGCCGGTGATCAACACGGTCGGCTGGCCGGTGGTGAGCGTGCTCACGCTCTGCGTGGCCGCCTCGATGGCCGAGCTCGCCTCCGCGTACCCGACGGCGGGCGGCCTCTACTTCTGGGCGTTCCGCCTCGGCGGGCGCGGCTGGGCGTGGCTCACCGCGTGGCTGAACATGATCGGCCAGGTGACCATCACCGCCGGCATCAACGTGGCGGCCGCGACGTACCTGATCGGCGCCGCCACGCGCATCGCCGGGCTGCCCGCCGACGTCGCCGTCCCCCTGTTCGGCTCGGCCACCAGCTGGTACTTCCAGCTCGCGGTGATGGTCGCGATCATGATTCCGCAAGTCCTCATCAACGTCTTCGGCATCCGGCTCACCGCGCGGCTGAGCGATTTCAGCGTGTGGTGGCACGTCGGCGGCGTGCTGGTGATCGTGCTGGCGCTGGCGTTCCTCGGCGCTCATCACAACGATCCCGGGTTTCTCGTGCGCCACGTGACGACGGCGAGTCCGCTCGAGGCCTCGTCGGCGGACCTCGGCGGCGGCCGCACGGCGCCCGCCCTCGTCGTCGCCGATTACAAGATCCCGTCGCCGCTCTTCGCTCTGGTGCCCGGGCTGCTCGCGCTCTATGCCGCCGCGCCGCTCGGGCTCGTGTTCGTGCTGGGTTTGCTCCGGTTTGCTCCAGGCGCAGTGGACCTACACCGGCTACGACGCCTCCGCCCACGTCGCGGAGGAGACGGTCATGGCGCGGCTCAACTCGGCGTGGGGCGTCTTCCTCTCGGTGGCCGTCTCCGCCGTCGTCGGCTACGCGCTGCTGCTGGTGCTGACGTGGTCCATCCCGAAGGGCGACGTCGCGGCCACCGCCAACGACGCCTACCCCGTCTTACACGTCGCCTACGGCAATCTGCCGGCTGCCCTCGGCCACGTCGTGGCCGTGATCATCGGCGTGGCGATGTGGCTCTGCGGGCTGGCGTCGATCACCTCGATGGCGCGCATGTGGTACGCGTTCGCGCGCGACGACGGCATGCCCGGCGCGCCCTATCTCAAGCGCGTGCACCCGACGCTGCGCACGCCCGTGTGGTCGATCGTCGTCACCAGCGCGCTCGCCGTTCTGATCACCGTGTACGCCGCCGCCTACTCGGTGGTGACGTCGATCAGCACGATCACGCTCTACCTCGCCTACGTGATCCCGGTATGGCTGAACTGGCGAAACCGGCGCCGGAGCCGCGGCGAGTACGCGACGCGCGCAACGGCGCCGTGGAGCCTCGGCCGCTTCGGGGGCGCCATCAACGCCGTCGCCATCCTCTGGGTGCTCGTGATCAGCGTCGTCTTCGCGCTGCCGCCCAACGAGCTGGTGCTGTGGACGATGCTGCTGCTCGGCGCGCTGATCGCCCTGTACTGGGCACTCTCGGCGCGACGGCGCTTCGTCGGCCCCGCCGGGGCCGCCTCGACTCGATGATCCTCGTGGCCACCTCAGGCGGGCACGATGATGTGCTCGAAACCCTCCGCGTAGGAATATCCCTTGTCCTTCCCGAGCGTGGCGGCGCGATTCCGCATACGAGTCTCCACCGCCTTGACATCACCGACCTGGCTCGCGTGGCAGCGGATCGCCTCGAGCTTCAGATCCATGGTGGCCGTGATGTCGACGACGAGATGCGGCCGCTCCCACTGGATCACGTACACCTCACGCACGTTGTGAGGCTCGTACTGCGGAAGGAGCTCGGGAAAGGCCAGATGATCTCGCGCGAGCGGGTAGACGCAGTCAAGCACGACACGGCCGGTGGTCCGGTGATCCCGATGCCAGTGGGCGAAGTGATCGTATGCGCGGCGCGGGTTGAGCGTGATGATCAGGTCAGGACGCCACCGTCGGATCTGGCGCGTGATGTCTCGCCGCACGTCGCGGGTATCCTCGAGCTCGCCGTCCTCATAGCCGAGAAACTCCACGTGCGCGACCCCGAGCACCCTCGCGGCTCGGCGCTGCTCCGTCTCGCGAATGGGCGCGAGCTGCTCTGAGGTGACCGTCCGGTCGCCCGATCCCTTGTTACCGTTCGTGACGATGACATAGCTGACCTCACAGCCGTCCTTCACCATCCCCGCGATGGTGCCGCCGGCCAGGAACTCGGGATCATCCGGATGCGCGGCGACGAACATCACGCGTTGATTCGCCACGCTCATGACTCTCGTCCGTCGGTTACGAGAGCGGCCGACATCGCGTTCGCGCGGTGCCGGCACGCCCCGGCCGCTGCCGTGAGCAGCGCCGCTCCCAAGACAAAGGGAGCGGACAGATCGATCGCGTCCGCGAGAGCGCCCATGACGAGCGGGCCAACGATCTGGCCACTGTCGCTCATCGTGCGAAGCCAGCCGACCGCCACGCCCTGAAGCGGACGCGGGACCTGATCGCTCGTGAGCGCCGTCGGGATGGCGGCGACGAAGCCTGCGGCGGCGCCGATCGTGAAGCTCCAGAGGCCGAGGGCCACCGGATGGGTGAGAAATGCGACGCTTCCCAGGAACAACGCGTACGTCAGCAACCCCGCGGTCAGCACCCGAGCGCGTCCCCACCGGTCGGAGGCACTGCCTCCGAGCCACAGCGCTACCAGTCGACCGAGCACGCCCAGACCGACGAGGAAGCCGACGACTTCCGGGCTCACGCCTCCGCGTTGGAGCAAGTACAGCGGAAACAGAAACACCAGGAGCCCGGTCTGAATGGCCGTCAGCAGCGCGCTGGTCACACCCATGAGGAGCACCGCCGGCATGCGCAAGACCGTGCCGAGCGAACGCGGAGGATGCGATCGTGGCGACGTCGTCCCGTCGGCGCGGAGCCGCGCCCAGCGTGCCACGGCGATCGCCGCGACGACCATGCACGCCGCTTCGAACAGAAATGGGCTCGCGACGCCGACGTCCTGGTAGAGCCAGCCTCCGGCCGCGCTGCCCAGCAACAGCCCCGACGTCTCGCTCATCAACAGCAGGCTCACCGCCCGCCCCCGGCGCCGCGCGGCGGGGACGTCGACCACCGCCGTCGTCGCCACGGTCGCGAACATGGCCCAGCCCACGCCTCCCATGGCGCGGAGGGCGAGAAAAACGCCGTAGCTCGACGTCAGGATGCTCGCGACGTCGATGCATGCGATCAACAGCAGGCCGCAGATCATCAGTGATGAGCCAAACCGTCCGAGGAGATATCCCGTCGGCAGGTTGGCGAGCCATTTCCCCACGCCGAACACGACGGGAATCAGCGTCACCATCCGGTAGTTCGCCGCGAACGAACGCTGAAGGTAGAGCGGCATCGAGGGGCGGAGAACGCCCTGGCCGAGATTGAACAAGAGCGCGGCCGCGAGGACCGCGAGGGGCGCTCGGAACGGTCGCTCGCCGAGGTCAGATGTCACGCTCGGTACCCTTCCCGCTCTCCAGGCATCGGCACGTCCCGGCGTGACGCCCGGGCGCCGACGTCAGCATTCGGTGCGAGACCTCTTCGAGCTGGTGGCGAAGCAGCTCGAGCTCGGCGATCTGGCGCTGAACGGCGGCGAGCTGCTCCCGGACCAGGCCGAGAAGTCGAGGACGGAACGCCGGACGCAGCCCGCCGGTCACACTGCTGACGAGGGTCTTGAGCTCCTGAAGCGGGAGCCCCAGGGCGCGCGCTCGACGGACGAAGCGAAGCCGCTCCACGCTGGGCTGATCGTAGCGTCGAAAGCCCGACGCCGCGCGGCTCGGCGTCGGCAACACCCCGATCTCTTCGTAGTAACGGATCGTGGTCGCCGCCACGCCGGTCGTCCTGGCGACTTGACCGATGCTGAACGTTTGGTCCATCGAGCCGCCTCCTCTCGAACGCGGGCAACGATAAACCTTCCAGCGACTGGAAGGTCAAGGCGCAGCGTAGACAGACGCGCGGACACCGACCGCCTGCAGGCGGCCGGTGTCGTGCACCGCAGCCTCCTCGTCAACTCCTGTCGGATGGCTACCGTATCGCAGGCATCATCGCGAGCCATGCCCCTGCGCCGATGAGGAGGAGGCCCGCGACACGCCCGACGAGATCGCCCCGCGGCACCATCTTTTCCACGAGCACCGCCACCGCGAGGGCAGCGACCCCGAGCGGAGTGGATGCGCTCTGCTCAACGCTTGCCTGGTGCGTAGTACGGCGCTTCGCCCGCCCGATGATCCGTCACGTCGACGACGGCCGACACCTCCGGGACCCGCTCACGCAGGAGCCTTTCTACGCCTTGCCGGATCGTCACCTCGGCGAGGCTACAGCCCTGACAGCCACCTTCGAGGCGGATCCGTACACGACCGTCGCTGGCATCGACAAGCGTCACGCGTCCGCCGTGCGCCGCGACGGCGGGATTCACTTCCTCGTCGATGACCCGCTGGATTCGCGCGACGGTGTCGGCGTCCGGCACAGCCGGCCGTGTTTGTCCTGGCCAGACGACGTGCACGGCAGTCACTTGCGGTACAGCAGCACGCAGCAGCGGTTGGATCCGCTCGATCGCGGGCACGATAGCGCCGGGCGAGCCGCTCGCTTCCAGTGTTACGACTCCGTCTTCGACCGATTTGACTCGCAGCTGGCCGCCTCGGGCGATGATGAACGGAGCCACGCGTTGCTCAACGACGTTCGCGACGACATCGATCAGCGTACTGGGTACGGATCTCGGCTCGATGGGTCCACGCCCGCCGCCCGCACGTGCGATCGGCTGGAGAGCAGCCTCGAGGTCCGTGATGAGATTGTCGGGGGTTTCGAGTCCGATAGAGAGACGCAGGAGGTCGTCGGGGACCGGCGACGACGCGCCCTCCGTACTCTTCCGGTGTTCGATGAGGCTTTCGACGCCGCCAAGCGACGTCCCCCGCTTGAACAGAGTCGCGGAGCCCGCGACAGTCATGGCCTCGCGCTCGCCACCGGCCACGCGGATCGACAGCATGCCGCTGAATCCTCCGCTCATCTGGCGCGCGGCGATGTCGTGACCTGGGTGTGACGGCAAGCCCGGGTAGAGGACCGCCGAAAGCGCCTGGTGACCTTCGAAGTGACGGGCCACCGCCAGCGCCGTCTCGGACGCGCGCCTGACGCGAAGAAACAACGTCCGCATGCCGCGCTGGAGCAACCACGCTTCGAAGGGTCCGAGAACGCTACCGGACGTGCGGCGCCACACACGCATGCGCTCCCAGAACGGATCGGCGCGGGCCGTCACCACGGCGCCCGCCAGCACGTCACCGTGCCCATTGAGGTACTTGGTCGCCGAATGGACGACGAGGTCGACCCCGAAGTCGATGGGGCGGGTGAGCACCGGCGTGGCGACGGTGTTGTCGACGGCCACACGGACGTCAGCCGCATGGGCGATCCGGACCGCGGCGTCCAAGTCCGTAACGTCCCAGAGCGGGTTGGCTGGCGTCTCCAGCCACATGAGGCGCGTCCGTCCCGGGCGGACGGCGGCACTCAGCGCCGGAAGATCGGTCGGGTCGATGAACTCGACGTCGAGGCCCCACGCGACGCCAAAGTGCGCCAGCCACTGGCGGACGCCCCAGTAGAGAACCCGCGACACGAGAACGTGATCGCCCGGTAGTAGCGCCTGAAAGACGGCCGTCGCCGCGGCGCTGCCGGATGCGAACAGCATGCAGCTCGCGCCCGACTCGAGGGTCGTGAGCAGTTTCTCCGCGTGATCGTAGGTAGGATTGTCGGAGCGGGTGTAGGCGAGACCGGAGCGGTACGTCCCGTCAGGGTTGCGCTCGTAAGAGGTCGACGGATGGATTGACGGAGTGATCGCGCCGGATGCAGCATCGACGTCGCCCAGCGCTTGTGCAGCGAGCGATTCAGCTGACCACTGACCATTCATGTTTTCCCCTCCGGTCGGTCGACCGCCTCTTACGGCCGCGACTCGCGCATCATGGCTAGCGTCACCAGGCCCGACGCGAGTGTGATCGCGGCCACGACGTGAATCGCGGCTCCGACGCTGAGTGCATCGGCAATCACGCCGGAGAGCAAGGCGCCGATGGCATAGCCCAGATCGCGCCAGAAGCGATACACGCCGAGACTCGACGCGCGCCACAGCGGGTGAGCGTGGTCGGCTATCGCCGCGAGCAGCGTGGGATAGACCATGGCGGTGCCGGTACCCTGCAGGACGGCCCCGACGAGCCAGGCGCTGTACTCCGGCACGAGAACGGTGAGCCAGATGCCGATGGCCTGCACGACCATTCCCCCCGCGATCAGGCCGCGCCGGCCGATCCGATCCGACAGGGGCCCGGTCGCGACTTGCAGCCACCCCCACGTGAGCGGGTACGCCGCCTTCACGACGCCGATCTGCTCGACCGGAAGTCCGTGCGCAGCGAAGAACAGCGGAAACAGGCCCCATGACATCCCGTCGTTCAGGTTGTTGACCAGGCCGGCCTGACAGGCGGCGAACAGGCTGACGTTGCCGAGACTCGTGACGTAGAAGATGCGGCCGAGCCTTGGCGTTTCGCTCGTGGACGGCGCCGGCGCAGCACTCGATTCGAGAGCTACGTGGCCGCGGGTCTCGCGAACGGCGAGCACTGACACCACCAGGCCGACGACCGCGATGCCGATGCCAAGGTAGAACGGGTATGGCCGCAGTCCCCAGAGTCCCGCGATGAATCCCGTGATCTCGCGAACGGCGAGCACTGACACCACCAGGCCGACGACCGCGATGCCGATGCCAAGGTAGAACGGGTATGGCCGCAGTCCCCAGAGTCCCGCGATGAATCCCGTGATCCAGGACATCAGGCCGACGGCAACGTAGCCCGCGAACTCGTTGAGGCCGAGCGCGAGACCTCTCCGCCGCGGGCCGACCAGATCCACCTTCATGATCACGGTCATCGACCACGCCATCGCCTGGTTGGCGCCGAGAAGCACGTTGGCCAGGTCGATCCACCACCACGCAGGCGCGAAGATGATGAGGAACGGCACCGGCAGCGCGAAGAGCCAGCCGACGACGAGGATGGGCTTCCGCCCGACGCGATCCGACAGTCGCGCCGCGACGAGATTCAGCAGCGCCTTGGTGACGCCAAAGCTGACGATGAACGACGTGATCGCTGTCTTGGAAGTGAGTCCGAACTCCTGCTCGCCGAGGAGCGGCAACACCGTGCGCTCCAAGCCGACCATCGCGCCGACGAACGCGTTCAGGCCGACGAGCAGCGCGAACTGCGGGAGGTTCTCTCGCAGTCCGAGCTGCGCCGTCACGCCGTCAGGCCAAGATTGATCCGCCGATTCTCAGCAAACTGTGCGGGCTGCGGCGGCAGATCGCTGAGGACGAACCGGACGAACTCGTCACGACTGCCGTACTTCAGCGCCGGATTGAATCGTCGCTCGAATCCGATCGTCGAGCCCGGCTTCCCGCTCAATCCCTTGCCGCACGCCGCGCCGCCGAAATGCGCGGGAAACACCTCGAGATGGTCGGGGAGCGACAGGAGCCGGCCGTGCAGGCTGTCGTACAGCTGCTCCGCGAGCCGGCGCTCCGCGCCGCTGCCGAGCAGGTCCGGTCGGCCCACGCCGCCGGAGAACAGCGTATCGCCGGTCAAGATGAACCACGGCTCGGTGGCCCGCGAGCGGTCGGTCACGAGGAGGGAGACGCCGTCCGGCGTATGCCCGGGCGTGGCCAGCACCCTGAGGCCGACGTTG
>Ga0209378_1000172_pt1 | contig 46167 bp, 53 predicted proteins | sample GraSoiAngelo_156_FD_186170 | JGI IMG/M metagenome (GOLD analysis project Ga0209378, IMG submission 186170) | Grasslands soil microbial communities from the Angelo Coastal Reserve, California, USA - 14_1009_13_40cm (SPAdes) (version 2) | ecosystem: Environmental > Terrestrial > Soil > Grasslands ...
AGGCCCGGCACTAGGACGGCGGCTGCAACCGCCAAGGAAAGAATGGACTTGCGCATCGAATGCTCCCTTCTGGTGTTGGTGGGTTGATATTGCCCAACACTCCTAGCATCTCCTGTGCCAATCTATTTTCTTTTGGCTTTCAGACCTTTGATGCCTAGTCGCCCGAGGAGCGCACCAGTAAGGTGCGCGGTGAGCGGCGCCCTGCGCGAATGTGGTGCGCCCGTGGTGATACCTTCCCCTGCATGGTCGACAAACGGCTGTCCGAGGAGTTGACCGAGAGAATTGGCGAGGCGCTGCGCAATTCGCCCGCGCAGGACGTTGAGCGCAACGTGCGGGCGCTGCTCGCGGCGTGGCTCGATCGGCTCGATCTAGTGCTGCGGGAGGATTTCGAGGTTCAGAAAAAGCTCCTCGAGCGCGCGCAGGCGAAACTCGCTGACCTCGAGCGGCGCACCACCGAGCTCGAATCTCGAGGACAGAGCCAGCGTCCCCGGTAAACCGCGCCCCACCGCACTGCGTTGCTCACGCGGGGAACTTGCATGACCGTCGCCACGGTAGCGAGCCGCGCGCTCGCGGGTATCGACGCGCCCGAGGTGACCGTGGAGGTGCACCTCGGGCCGGGGCTGCCTGCTTTTCACATCGTCGGCCTGCCTGACGCCGAAGTTCGCGAGGCCCGCGACCGCGTGCGGGCAGCGCTCAACCATGCGCACTTCGAATTCCCGGCGCGCCGCATCACGGTGAACCTGGCGCCGGCGGAGCTGCCGAAGGATTCGAGCCGGTTTGACCTGCCCATCGCGCTTGGCATCCTCGCGGCCAGCGGACAGCTGGCCGTTGACGCGCTCGCCGGCCACGAATTCGCCGGTGAACTTTCGCTGACCGGGGAGCTGCGCGCCGTGCGCGGCGCTCTCGCGATGGCGCTGTCCGCGCGCGGCGCGGGCCGCGCGTTCGTCCTGCCGGAGGGAAACGCTCCCCAGGCCGCGCTTGCCGACGGCGCCCGCATTCTACCGGCGCGCACACTTCTCGAGGTCGTGGCCCACCTGGCAAGCGAAGCGCCGCTCGCCGTATACGCCGAGGCCGCGCGCCCTATACTGCCCGCCTACGCCGACTTCGCCGACGTCAAGGGCCAGCAGCAGGTCAAGCGCGCGCTGGAGGTTGCGGCCGCCGGCGGGCATAGCGTGCTGATGGTCGGTCCGCCGGGGACCGGCAAGTCGATGCTTGCAGCGCGGTTTCCCGGGATCCTGCCGCCGCTATCGGAGGCCGAGGCGCTCGAAGTCGCCGCGATTCACTCGGTATCGAGCAAGGGCTTCGAGGTAGTAAATTGGGGAGAGCGGCCATTTCGCGCACCGCATCACAGCGCCTCGGCGGCGGCGCTGGTCGGCGGCGGCAATCTGCCGCGCCCCGGCGAGATCTCGCTGGCGCACCACGGCGTCCTGTTCCTCGATGAGTTGCCGGAATTCGACCGCGATGTACTGGAAGCGCTGCGCGAACCGCTCGAATCCGGCCGGGTCTCGATCGCGCGCGCCGCGCGCCAGGCGCAGTTCCCGGCGCGTTTTCAGCTCGTTGCGGCGATGAACCCCTGCCCTTGCGGGCATTGCGGCGACCGCACCAGCCGCTGCCGCTGCACTCCCGAACGCATCGCGCGTTATCGCGGTCGCGTGTCGGGGCCGCTTGCCGATCGCATCGACATCAAGCTGGAAGTGCCGGCGCCGCGAGAAGCAGAGCTGGTGGCGCCAGTGCCCGGCGAAGCATCGAGCGCTATTCGCGGCCGGGTGGCGCAGGCGCACGAGACGCAGCTCGCGCGCCAGCACAAGCCCAATGCCCTCCTCGGCACGCGTGAGATAGACCGTCATTGCGCGACCAACCGGGACGGCGATCAGCTGCTGCGCCATGCGCTCGCCCGCCTCCTGCTCTCGGCGCGCGCGTATCACCGCGTGCTGCGTGTCGCTCGCACGATTGCGGACCTTGCAGCCAGCACCGCCATCACCGCCGAGCACATCGCGGAAGCGATACAGTATCGGCGTCTCGACGCGAGCTTCTAGAGTGCTATGGCGACCTACGCGATTGGCGATGTCCAGGGGTGCTATGACGAGTTGCGGGAGCTGCTCGAGCGCATGGGATTCGAGCGTGCGCGCGACCGGCTATGGTTTGTAGGCGACCTGGTCAATCGCGGCCCGAAATCGCTCCAGGTGCTGCGCTTCGTGCGCGACCTGGGCGAGCGCGCGCTCACCGTGCTGGGCAACCACGATCTGCATCTGATCACCCAGCACGAGGGCTTCGAGCGCTCGCGCAAGGATGACACGTTCGGCGACGTGCTGAACGCGACGGATCGGGAAGAATTGGTGGATTGGTTGCGCACGCGGCTGCTGATGCACGTGGAGGGTGGGCACGCGATGGTGCATGCCGGCTTGCTGCCGCAATGGACAATCGCGAAAGCCAGGCAGCTCGCGCGCGAAGTGGAGGCGGTGCTGGCAGGCGATGACTACAAAGCGTTCTTGAACAACATGTACGGCAGCAAACCCGACGAATGGAGCGATTCGCTGAAGGGCTGGGATCGGCTGCGCGTGATCGTGAACGCCATGACCCGGCTGAGGTTTTGCACTCCGGAAGGAAAGATGGATTTCCGCGCCAAAGGCAAGACGCCGCCGCCGGGCTACGTGGCGTGGTACGAGCTGAGGGAGGACAAGGGAGCGATCGTCTGCGGGCACTGGTCAGCGCTCGGCTTGAAAATCACCGAACGTCTTGCGGCGCTTGACAGCGGGTGCGTATGGGGCGGCAAGCTGAGCGCGCTGCGGCTGGAGGACCGAGCGCTCTATCAGGTACCATGCCCCGGCTATCAGGCCGCGGGAGGAGAAGGATGAGCGATTGCGTTTTTTGCAGGATCGTGGCGAAGCAGATCCCCGCCACCGTGGTCCAGGAAGATGCCGACACGCTGGCTTTCATGGATATCGGGCAGGTGAACCCCGGGCACGTGCTGGTAGCGCTCAAATCCCACGCCGACAACCTGTTTGGGCTGCAGGATGCGCAGGCGGCGGCGGTATTTCGAACAGTCGCGCGGGTAGCGCGCGCCATTCGCGACGCCTTTGCGCCGCAAGGGCTGTCGGTTTACCAGGCGAACGGCAAGGCCGCCGGGCAGACCGTGTTTCATTTCCACGTGCACCTGGTTCCGCGGCACGAGAACGACGGCATGAATCTCACCTGGCCGGTGAAGAATCCGGCGCGCGAGAAGCTCGAGGAGTACGCGGCGAAGATTCGCCAGAAGCTGCGCTAGGGTGTGACGCGGGTCACGCCGCCGGAGGTAAGCAGCCGCACGCGCTGACCCGGATGGAAGGCCTCGTCTGCTTCCTGGACGATGGCGCGCAGTTCGCCGCTGTCCAGGCGGACGGTGATTTCGAGGGCATCCTTGCTGGTCACCTTCTCCTCGATCACATTTCCCACCACACCGCCGGCCACTCCGCCCAGGACCGTCGCAACCGCCGATTCCTTGCCGTGTCCGACCCCGCTGCCTGCGACGCCGCCCACGACGCCGCCCGCTGCCCCGCCGAGACCGGATTGGCTACCCTGGATGGTCACCTTGCGCACCGAGTCCACGGTGGCGAAACGCACCACCTGCTCTCGCCCGGCTTCATGCTTGTCGTAAACATTTCTTGCCGCGTCCGACCCCGCTGCCTGCAACGCCGCCCACGACGCCGCCCGCCGCCCCGCCGAGACCGGATTGGCTACCCTGGATGGTCACCTTGCGCACCGAGTCCACGGTGGCGAAACGCACCACCTGCTCTCGCCCGGCTTCATGCTTGTCGTAAACATTTGCCGATTCGTGGGTGGCGCAACCGGCGAGCGCCGCCGCGAGTGCGGTGAGGAGAACTGTCGTTTTCATGGCTTCATCCCTTCCACGGTGAATAGCCGAAGGCGCGGCGGAACCGGGTCTCGATTTCTTCGCGCGTCGGCGCGTGATTCTGCGCGCCGCGTCGCGCGACCTTGATCGCGCCCATCACAGCGCCTAGTCTACCGGTCGTCGCCCAGTCCCAGCCGTGAGCGATGCCATAGAGCAGACCGGCCCGATAGGCATCGCCGCAGCCGGTGGGGTCCGCTACGCTGTCTGCCTCAACGCACGGGATCTCGTGGCGTTGACCTCCGGCGAGAATCACCGACCCCTTAGCCCCTAGGGTGATAACCAGCGCTTTCACCCCCCGGGCGATGTCCTCAAGGCTGCGGCCGGTCTTCTCCTCGAGCAGCTTTCCCTCGTAGTCGTTGACCGCGACGTAGTGGGCAAGGCGCAGGAATTCTGCCAGCTCCTCGGCCGAGAACATCGGCAGGCCCTGCCCGGGGTCGAACAGGAGCGGAATGCCGAGCTGCCTGCACTCGCGGGCGTGCTGCAGCATGCCCAGCTTGCCGTCCGGAGCGATGATCGCCAGGCCTGCCTGCAGCTCTCGCCCGACGTGGTTTTCGTGCGAATGGTTCATCGCCCCAGGATGGAAGGCGGTGATCTGGTTGTCGTCGAGATCGGTAGTAATGAAAGCTTGCGCGGTGAATTGCCCGGAAACGCGCTTGAGCAGCGAGGTGGCGATGCCTAGTGCATGGAAGCGATCGAGATAAGGCTGGATATCCTCGCCGACCGTGGCCATTATCAGTGGGCTTTCGCCGAGCAGACGCAGGTTGTAGCCTATGTTTCCCGCAGTGCCGCCGTACTCCCGCCGCATCTCCGGCGCGAGGAAGCACACGTTGAGGATGTGAAGCTGGTCCGCCAGCAGGTGATTCCGGAAGCGGTCCGGAAATACCATGATGGTGTCGAAGGCGATCGAGCCCGTGACCAGGATTTTCATGAGGGATAGAACAGATACAGGCGGTATCCGGTGGCGCGTCTGCGGCCGGCATCAAGATAAATGCGCAGCGACACCTCGGCGCCTGCCGGGATGCCTCGTGTCACGTCGGGTTCGCTGCGCGCAGGGTCAAGATATTCGCGCGGCGCAAGAACGCGGCGCAGAACCGGCCGGTCTGCTTCGTCGGTAAGCGTCAACTCGAGCGCGGGGTAGTCTTGCGCGAACGCGGCGCGGTTGCGCAGCACTGCGTTCAGCACGATCACGCCGTCGCGGCGGGGCTCGGCCTGCAAATCCGACGACTCGATGCTCATGAGCTCCGGGCGCCGCGGAAGGGGGACCTCGCAGTGCAGGAGATGGCACGCAGCATCGAGCGGCGCCCGGGCGCTGGGCATGAACGCGGCGATCTCGGTGCGGTAGCTGTAGGCGGCCTGTCCGGCGAGAGCGACGGCGGCGGTCAGCACGAGCAATCCCCAGAGCAGCCCGCGGCCGACCGGTTCCTCCTCCACCATGAAAGCTGGCGGTGCGCCGTTCCCTGTTTTGAGCAGCAGCCCTGGTGGCCGGCGCGAAGGATCAAAGAGTCCCAGTTGCGGCGAGGGCTCGAGAATGAAAGGCTCGGCGCCCTCTTCCACCAAAGCGGCAATGCCGTCAAATACCTCGCCGCACTTCCCGCAGCGCACTCTGCCGCCGCGCGCCGCGAGCTGTGCGCGCTGGACGCGAAACGCGGTTCCGCACACCGGGCACCGAGTGGTCAGGCTCATTTGCGAATGCCCTCTATGAGCCCCCAGCCGTCGTCGATCGAAGGCATCCGGACATCGAACCAGGCGGCGTAGTGGGCGGCTACCGCGAACGCCTGCTCCTCGAGCATGCCCGCGAGCGCGATGCGACCCTCGGGGGCAGTACGCGCAGCGAGCAGTGGCGCCAGCATAATGAGCGGTTGGGCGAGGATGTTGGATACCACTACGTCGTAGAGCCTGGGTGCCAGCGCTTCGGGTCGCGAGGCACCCACCGCTACGCGGTTAGCGCGCGCGTTCGCCGCGGTGGCGTCGAGCGCCTGCGGATCGATATCGACCGCGTCGACCCGCGCGGCGCCGAGCTTTGCTGCGGCGATCGCCAATATACCCGACCCGCAGCCGTAGTCGAGGACAGCCTCGCCGCCGCGCAATTCCCGCTCGAGAAAGCGCAGCGCGAGTCGCGTGGTGGGATGGCTGCCTGTGCCGAACGCCAGCCCGGGGTCGAGCCGAACCACGGCGCGGCCATCCGTCGGCGGCGCGTGCCAGCTAGGACCGATCCAGAGGCGTGCGCCGATCTCCAGCGGCGCAAATTGCGCCTGACTGCGGCGCACCCAGTCCTGATCCTCGAGCTGATCCGTGCGGAAAGCCGGGGCGCTTTCGAGTCCGGCTGCGCTCGCGGCGTCCCGCACCAGCGCGCCGGTGTCGACGTCGATGCCGACCAGCGCACCAACCGCTTGGAGCCTGCCTTGAGGATTTGCGAGCGATACCGACTGCGCTCCCGCGTCGAGCAGTGCCTGCGTGAAGCGCTCTGCCGCGGCCGCGTCGACTTGCAGCGTAAGCGAGAGCCAGGGCATCACTTTTTCTTCTTTTGCTCCAGGGCGAGCTTTTGCTCGAGGTAGTGGATCGACACGCCGCCGCGCAGGAAGCGGATGTCGTTCAGCATTTCGCGGTGCAGCGGAATATTGGTTTGGATGCCTTCCACGACCATTTCGGACAGCGCGACGCGCATGCGGCCGATGGCCTGGTCGCGGTTGGCGCCGTAGGCGATCACCTTGCCGATCATCGAGTCGTAGTTGGGCGGCACGCTGTAGCCCTGGTAGACGTGCGAGTCGACGCGGATTCCCGGACCGCCGGGCGGGTGATACGAAGTAATTTTCCCGGGCGAGGGAGTGAAGCGGTACGGATCCTCGGCGTTGATGCGGCACTCGATGGCATGGCCGCGCAGATGTACGTCCTTCTGCCTGAGGCGCAGTTTCTCGCTCGCGGCAATGTGGATCTGCTCCTGCACCAGGTCGACGCCGGTGATCATTTCGGTCACCGGGTGCTCGACCTGGATGCGCGTGTTCATCTCGATGAAATAAAACTCGCCCTCCTCGTACAGGAACTCGAACGTGCCGGCGCCGCGGTAGCCGATCTTGCGGCAGGCCTCGGCGCAGCGCTCGCCCATCTTTTCGCGCAGCTTGGCCGGCAGGTCGGGTGCCGGCGCCTCTTCGATCACCTTCTGGTGCCTGCGCTGCAGCGAGCAATCGCGTTCTCCCAGATACACCACGTTCTTGTGCGCGTCGGCCAGCACTTGGATCTCGACGTGGCGCGGATGCTCGAGGTATTTCTCGAGGTACACCGCGGCGCTGGCGAACGCCGCCTGCGCCTCGGCGCGTGTCATGGTGACCGCGTTGAGCAGCGCCGCCTCGGTATGCACGACGCGCATTCCGCGCCCGCCACCGCCGCCCGCGGCCTTGATGATCACCGGATAGCCTATCTTGCGCGCGACGCGCACGATCTCCTTCGCATCCTCGGGCAGCGCGCCGTCGGACCCCGGCACCGTCGGCACCCCGGCCTTGGTCATGGCTTGCTTGGCGCTCACCTTGTCGCCCATCAGCCTGATGTTCTCGGGGCGTGGACCGATGAAGACGAAACCCGAGCGCTCCACCTTCTCCGCGAAGTCGGCGTTCTCGGAGAGAAAGCCGTATCCCGGATGGATCGCCTCGGCATCGGTGACCTCGGCGGCGCTGATGATCGAAGGAATGTTCAGGTAGCTGGCGCTCGCCGGCGGTGGCCCGATGCATACCGACTCGTCGGCTAGCTTCACGTACTTGGCTTCCGTGTCGGCTTCGGAGTACACGACCACGGTGCGGATGCCCATCTCCCGGCAGGCGCGCTGGATGCGCAGCGCGATCTCGCCGCGGTTGGCAATCAGGATCTTCTCGAACATGCTAGCCGAGAATGAACAGCGGCTGCCCGTACTCCACCGGCTGGCCGTTTTCCACGAGCACCGCCTTCACCACGCCGGAGGCGTCGGCCTCGATCTCGTTCATCAGCTTCATCGCCTCGATGATGCAAATCGTCTGGCCTTCCTTGATGGTCTGGCCGACCTCGACAAACGGTTTGGCGTCGGGCGACGCCGAACGGTAAAAGGTACCGACCATGGGGGCCTTCACGACATGGCCTTCTTGGCCTGCCTCGGGTTCGGCTGCCGGCGGCGCTGCCGGGGCGGCGGGCGCAGGGCGAGCCTCGGCGGCTGCGGGAGCCGTACCTAGGCCAACCGTCGCCACGGACGCCGGGGCGATACTCACCGCGCCGCCCTTGACGATCTTCACCTTCTCCTCGCCCTCGGTGATCTCCAGCTCGGCGATGCCCGACTCCTGGACGAGGTCGATCAGCTTTTTCAGCTTGCGCAGATCCATAGCTTCCTCCCCTCTGGGCGGCGACTCAGCCCCCAGAACTTGCGGCGGCCTTCAAGCCTGTTCCCTAGTACTTCCCAGATTTTCTGGATTTTTCGCCGGAGAAGGCTGCATTTTAGCGCAACAAGCCTTCGAGAACCCCCTCCACCTCGGCTCGGGTAAGCGCGCCGAGCCGGCGATGAGCGACCGCACCCACCCGGTCGACCACGACAGTATAGGGTAGTCCGCCAAGGGCGTTTCCCAGCCGGCGCATCAGCTCAATCGCGTCCGCCTCAGCTATCAACACGGGGTAGGTGACGCCGTAGGTCCTGGCAAATTCCTCGACTTTTGCTGCCTGATCGATGCCGATGCCGACAATTTCGGCACCTTTCGCGGCAAAAACCTCCCGGACAGCAACCAGCATCGGGATCTCCTCCCGGCAGGGAGCGCACCATGTCGCCCAGAAGTTGCATAGCACGACGCGGCCCCGCCACTCCCGCAGGGTGCGCCTGGCGCCGGAAAGGTCTCGAAATGGGGCCGCGAGTAGATCCGCCGCCCCACTTTGCGCTTGCAGCGCGAGCGCGCCGAGCAGCGCCCCTGCGACGGCGGCCCCGGCACCAATCGCGCCGAGGATCAGGGCTTCACGTCTGGCGAGCGCCATCGCGCAGGAGCGCCCCGACCTCCGCGATTCCGGCGCGGTCCATCACTCGCCCGGCCTGCGAGGTCCTCAGCGCAAGCCGCTCGTCGCGCGGATCGAATACCGACAGCTTGAGCGCCGCGCCGCGCCACGATAGCGACAGCACGCTGACCGCATGCGCCCGGTCCCCCGAGAAGCGCCGGCACTCCTGCGTCGTGTACGCCAGGTTACGGTCCAGCAAAAACAGCTCCACGTCCTTGGCACTTTCGGGGAACAACTGTAATTCGATCTCGGCGTAGCGTCCTGCAATGCCCTTCAGAACCGGACCGGTCAGGTATGGGTTGAAGCGTTGCAGCGCGCGCATCGCGTCGAGCGCCACGCGGCGCAACTCCGCGATGCGAAGCGGGTGCTCCTCGGCCTGGTAGAGCGCGCGGTACGAGCGCAACTGCGCTTCGATCTCGTCGTTTCCGGGCAGCGCCTGTGCCGCGGAGGCCCCCAGCCTGCGCGCTGCCTTGCGCTTGGCGAGAGCGAAATCCTCGATACCGTCCTCGGCCATGATGCGCGCTGCCGTCGCAGCGATGCGCGCGCGCATTCCGGTCTGGCGATTGCTCTTGCGGCTCATGGCTGCGACTTAATCATAGCGTAGGGGTCGCAGTGATCCATCGAATAGAATCTGCGCCCTTATCCATGGCGGCGCATCTTCATATCCTCGGCATTTGCGGCACGTTCATGGGCGGCCTTGCCGCCATCGCCAAGACCGCGGGATACCGTGTTACCGGCTGCGATGCCAACGTCTATCCGCCGATGAGCGAGCAGCTCGCGGCGCTCGGCATCGAGCTTACCGAGGGCTTCGACGAGGGGCAGCTGGCGTTGCGCCCCGATGCTTGGGTCGTCGGCAACGTCGTCACGCGCGGCAACCCCTTGATGGAAGCAATTCTCGATCACGGGGAGCGGTATGTTTCGGGGCCGCAGTGGCTGGCCGAGCATGTACTCGGCGGCCGGCATGTACTGGCGGTGGCGGGCACCCATGGAAAGACCACCGTCGCAGCCATGCTGGCGTGGATCCTGGAGCAGGCAGGCCGCTTCCCCGGGTTCCTCATCGGCGGGGTGCCACTGGATTTCCCGGTTTCGGCCCGACTCACCGGCTCGCCGTTCTTCGTCATAGAGGCTGACGAGTACGACACCGCCTTCTTCGACAAGCGCTCGAAGTTCGTTCATTACCGCCCCCGCACTGCAATATTGAACAACCTGGAGTTCGATCATGCCGATATCTTCGCCGATCTTGCAGCGATCGAGCGCCAATTTCATCACTTCGTCAGAATCGTACCGCGTACCGGGTTGATCATCACCAACGGGGCCGACGCGGCATTGCGACGAGTGCTGGCGCAGGGCTGTTGGACCCCGGTGGAGAGTTTCGGCGTACCGGGCGGCTGGGAAGCCGGCGAACCGGACGCCGAAGGGGGTTTTGAGATCGCATGGCAGGGCAGAGTACTAGGGCGGTTGACGTGGCAGCAGATGGGGGCGCACAACCGCATGAATGCGCTGGCCGCAGTCGCCACGGCTCGCCATGTCGGCATCGAGCCCGCCCAGGCGCTCGAAGCGCTCGGCAGCTTTTCTGGGGTGCGCCGGCGCATGCAGGTGAGGGGGAGCGTCCGCGGAGTGACGATTTACGATGACTTCGCCCACCATCCGACCGCCATCCGCACCACTATCGAGGGGCTGCGGGAGCGCACGAGGCAAGGACGCATCCTGGCAGTCCTCGAGCCGCGCTCGAGCACAATGAAGCAGGGCGTCATGAAGGATGCGCTTGCCTCGAGTGTCGAGCCGGCCGATCGCATTTATGTTTATACGCAGGGGCTGTCCTGGGATGCACCCGCGGTGTTTGCGAGCCTCGGCGCTCGCGCGCGTTGCCTCGGCGATCTCGATGCGCTCGTTGCCGCGCTGGCCGCCGAAGCACGCGCTGGCGACCACGTCCTGGTCATGTCGAACGGTGGCTTTGGTGGCATTCACGAGAAGCTGCTTGCCAAGCTTGGGCAGGGGACCGCGGCGTGATCGTCTATCTCCATGGGTTCAATTCCTCCCCGCAGTCGCATAAGGCACAGTTGCTGGGGCGCTATCTGCACGAGCTCGGCTTGGGCGCCCACTATCTGTGTCCGGCGCTGCCGCCCCTCGCCAGCCGAGCAATCGCCGAGGCGGAACGGATCATGCAGCCCCATCGCGGCGCATCGATATGCTTCGTGGGGTCTTCGCTGGGTGGCTTCTACGCCACCTACCTCGCAGAGCGCCATGGTGCGAAAGCAGTGCTGCTCAATCCCGCCATCGACCCGCACGTCGGACTTCGCGCCCACCTCGGTCCCCAGACGAACCCCCACAGCGGGGCATCTTACGAACTGTCGGAAGCTCATCTGCGCGAATGGAGGAACTTCTATACCGAGCGCATCACGCCGCAGCGCTATCTGCTGCTGGTCGAGACCGGCGACGAGGTGCTCGACTATCGCAACGCCGTCGCCCGGTATGCGGGCGCGGAACAAGTCGTGACGCAGGGAGGCGATCACAGCCTGCAGAGCTTTGCGGAGCATTTGCCGCGCATCGTGCGCTTTGCGGGGCTGCTGCGCTGACCATGCAAATCCTTTACGAGGAGGAGGGCGATCTGAAAGTTGGCGCGGTTCTCGCCCGGGCGCCGGCGTCGTTCCAGGTGGAAAGTCCGCATGGCCGGCGCTCCAAGGTCAAGGCAGCCAACGTCCTTCTCGCCTTCGAGCGGCCGCCTGCCGCGGAGCTGCTGATGGAGGCGAAAAAATTCTGCGCCGACCTGGACGTCGAGTTTCTGTGGCAGTGCAGCGGCAGCCGGGAGTTCGGCTTCCAGGAACTGGCGCGCGAATATGTTGGACGCGACCCGACGCCGGTGCAGGCTGCAGGCGTGCTCATGAAGCTCCAGTCGGCGCCCATGTACTTCTACCGGCGCGGCAAAGGCCGTTTTCAGGCGGCGCCCGAAGAGACTCTCAAGCTGGCCCTCGCCGGCCTCGAGAAGAAAAGGCGGGTGCAGGAAACGATTGCTGCGTGGACGCAGTCGCTCGCGCGCTACTCGTGCCCGCCCGAGATCGCTGCGCTGCGGGAGGAATTGCTGTATGCGCCCGACCGTGCGAAGGCGGAAACCAAGGCCGTCGAGCAGGCATGCAAGGACACCGGCCTGACAGCAGCCCGGCTGCTCGAGCGCTGCGGCCTGCTACGCGACCCGCACGAATACCACCTGCAGCGCTTCCTGCATGAATTCTTTCCGCAAGGCACAGGATTCCCAGCGCACGACGTCCCTCTGATCCCGGACAGCCTGCCCCCGGGTCCGGCCGCCGCGTTCAGCCTGGACGACATCGGCACCACGGAGATCGACGATGCATTTTCAGTCCAGCGCAACGCCGCAGGCGTGATGCGCATAGGCGTTCATATCGCGGCGCCGGCGCTTGGCTTCGCGCCCGGCTCGTCGCTCGACAGCATAGCCCGCGAGCGGCTTTCGACGGCCTACATGCCGGGCCGCAAGTACACCATGCTCCCCGAGGACGTCATCGAGCGCTTTTCGCTCGACCACAGCGGGGAGCGGCCGGCGGTTTCGCTCTACTTCGATGTGTCCGAAAGCGACTGGACGGTGAAGGGACGGCATACCCGCCTGGAGCGCGTTCCGATCGCCGCCAATCTGCGGCACGCCCGCTACGACGTGCTGAACGACGCCTTCGCGTCGGGGGCGAGCGCCGGCCTTGCCTTCGAGGACGAGCTGCGCGCCCTGTGGCGCCTGGCCGGGGCGCTCGAAGCGCGTCGCGGGCGACCCAGCGTGGGAAGCGCAATACTGGAATACGCGTTTCATGTCGAGGACGACCGGGTGCGCATACTGCCGCGCAAGCGCGGTGCGCCGCTCGACAAGCTGGTCTCGGAAATGATGATCCTCGCCAACAGCAGCTGGGGCGAACTGCTCGCCGAGCGGGACGTTGCGGCGATCTACCGCGTGCAATCGACCGGCAAGGTTCGCCTCAGCGTCCATCCGGAGGCGCACGAGGGTCTCGGCGTGGCGTGTTACGCCTGGATGACGTCGCCGCTGCGGCGCTACGTCGATCTCTTGAATCAATGGCAGCTCGTCGCTGCCTTGGAGGGCCGCCGGCCCCCGTTTGCGCGCAACTCCGACGCGCTGCTCTCCGCGTTGCGCGCCTTCGAGGTCACTGCGGCGCGCTATGACGAACACCAACGCGCAATGGAAACGTTCTGGAGCCTGCGCTGGCTGCTGCAGGAGGAGATCCGGTCAATCGAAGCGGTGGTATTGCGCGAAAACCTGGTGCGCTTCCTGGGTGTGCCGCTCGTTACGCGCGTGCCTTCGCTTCCCGAGGCCGCTCCTGGAGCCCGCGTTCGGCTGGAACTGAAAGCGGTCGATCTACTCGAACGCTCGGTGTCAGCGGTCTACCGCGAAACGCTCCATGGAAGCGCGGCGGTGGTCGAGGATGACACGGCAGATCCAGGCTAAAAAGCCTAGAATATGAAAGGCTTGTCGAACCGAGGTGAGATCGCACTTGACCGTCAGCAGCGATGACCGGGTGCTCGGCGCAGCGCTGGGACTCTCGATCCTGCTTCATGCGGCGATGCTCTCGGTGCACTTCAAGTTCCCCGACCCCCTGCAATGGAAAGCCGCTAACCAGCCGCTCGAAGTGGTCCTGGTGAATGCGAAGACGCGGGAAAAACCCGCCAAGGCCGATGTGCTCGCTCAGGCGAACCTCGACCGCGGCGGCAATGTCGATGAGCGGCGCCGCGCAAAGACCCCGCTGCCGGTGATCGAGCCGCAGCGTCCTGGCAAGGACCTTGCCGATGCGCAGCGACGGGTGCAGCAGCTGGAGGTGCGGCAGCAAAGGCTGCTCGCACAGGCGCAGGAGGCTCCCAGCCGCGTGCCCGTCGAAACCCCCCGTGCCGAGCGCGCCGACCAGCCGAGCCCGCACCCGGCGGGGCGTGACCTTGCCGACTTGTCGCTGGCCGCGATGCGGCTCCAGGCGCAGATCGACAAGCAGATCGAGGAATACCAGAAGCGCCCGCGCAAGAAATTCATCGGCGCGCGCGCCACCGAATACCGGTTCGCGCAGTACGAGGAAGACTGGCGCGTGAAGGTCGAGCGCGTCGGCACGCTGAACTATCCTGCCGAGGCGCGTGGCAAGATGTACGGCAACCTGCGCCTTACCGTCACCATCCTGCCGGACGGCAACGTCGAGTCGATCGAACTCGACCGCTCCTCGGGCCTGAAGGTGCTCGACGCCGCTGCGTTCAAGATCGTGCGCATGGCGACGCCTTTCGCGGCCTTCCCGCCTGACATCCGGCGCGACACCGATCTTCTCGTCATCACGCGAACCTGGTTCTTCGGCCAAGGCGACAAGATCTGGACTGAATGATCTCTAGGAGGCGCTCGGGCTTGCTGCACGGCCTCGCGACCGCGTGGAAGGTCTTCTGCTACAGCCTTGGCACGCTTGTGACAGCGGTGTTGCTGGTGCAATTGTGGTTCTTCAGCCACATCCTCTATTGGAACTGGTACGAACCGACCTCGACGGCCTTCATGGAACGCCAAGCCGTGCAGGTGCAGCAGCAATGGGTCCCTTACGCGCGCATCTCGGTGCATCTCAAGCGCGCGGTAGTCGTCGCCGAGGATGCGCGGTTCCTGGATCACGAGGGCTTCGACTGGCAGTCGATTCAGCTTGCGATGGCGAAGAACGAGGAGCGCGGGAAGCTGGTCGCGGGAGCTTCGACCATCAGCCAGCAGCTGGCAAAGAACCTGTTCCTGTCGGGGGAACGTTCCTGGATCCGCAAGGCCGAGGAGGCGGCCATCACGTGGATGCTGGAGCATACGCTGTCCAAGCGCCGCATCCTCGAGCTGTATCTGAACGTCGCTGAATGGGGCGATGGCGGCGTGTTCGGCGTCGAGGCGGCGGCCCGCTACCACTTCGGCGTTCCGGCGTCGGCGCTCTCCCAGGACCAGGCGGCGTGGCTCGCGGCGATTCTGCCCAGCCCGCGGCGCTATCAGCGCGGCCGCACCACGCCTTACCTGTCCGAACGAATCGTCACGATCTACGCGCGGATGGGAGACGCGCAGATCCCCTGATACGCTTCGGGCATGCAGGAAGCGCCAACGCGCCTCGAAGTCGAAGAGCTGCAGGAGAACCTGCGCGTAGTGCAGGAGCTCCTGGGGCACGAGAAGCCGCTTGCGCGGCAGTACCTGGTGGAGCTGCGCGGCAGGCTCGACGCTCTGCACGCGGCGGACATCGCCTACGTTCTTGAAGCCCTGCCGCTCGAGGAGCGGCTCGTGGTGTGGGACCTGGTCAAGGCCGACCGCGACGGCGAGATCCTGCTCGAAGTGTCCGATGCGGTGCGCGAGACGCTCATCGCGAGCATGGACTCGGAAGAGCTGGTCGCGGCCGCCGAGACTCTCGAGGCCGACGAGCTTGCCGACATCGCCGCGGATCTCCCCGCGAGCGTCATCGAGGAAGTGGTGCAGTCGCTTCCTGCAGAGGAGCGCGAGCGGCTGCGTGCGGCGCTGTCTTATCCGGAGGGCTCGGTCGGCGCGCTGATGGATTTCGACCACGTGGCGGTGCGCGACGACGTCACCCTGGAAGCGGTGACCCGCTACCTGCGCCGCATGGACGTGCTTCCGGACCATACGGACCAGCTGTTCGTCGTCGATCGCGAGCAGGCGCTCAAGGGCACGCTGCCGCTCGCGCGCCTGATCGTATCCGACCTGGAGCTCGGCGTCGCCGGCATCATGGTGCACGAGAGCGTCAAGCTCTATCCCGAGGACCGCGCCGAAGACGCGGCCAACGCCTTCGAGCGCTACAACCTGGTGTCCGCGCCGGTGGTCGATGCCAGCGGCCGCCTGATCGGGCGTCTCACGGTTGATGCTGTGGTGGACTACATTCGCCAGAAGAGCGCCGAGTCGCAGCTGGCCGAGGCCGGCCTGCGTCACGAGGAGGACGTGTTCGCGCCGGTGCTCGACAGCTTCAAGAACCGCTGGGCCTGGCTTGCCATCAACCTCGTCACCGCATTCATCGCCTCGCGCGTGATCGGCGCATTCGAGGAGTCGATCGCGCGGCTGGTGGCCCTCGCGGCGCTGATGCCGATCGTCGCCGGCATCGGCGGCAATTCCGGCAACCAGACGATCACCATGATCGTGCGCGCGCTGGCGCTGGGGCAGATCCAGGGCACCTACTGGGCGAAGCTGCTCGCCAAGGAGATGGGCGTCGCGCTGCTGAACGGCGTGGTGTGGGGAACGCTGCTCGGCGCGATTGCGTACGCGTTCTACGGCAATGTGGCGCTCGCCGGCGTGATGGCGCTCGCCATGCTTCTCAACCTGGTGCTCGCCGCGACGATGGGAGTGGCGATCCCCTGGGTGCGCGCGCGCTTCGGCAAGGATCCCGCGGTCGGCTCTTCGGTGCTGATTACCGCCTGCACCGATTCCGGCGGATTTTTTATTTTTCTAGGGCTCGCGACGCTGTTCCTGGTTTAAGGGCGCGCGCTGCCTTGTTCGGCACGGCAGGCTACGCAAAGTTTATGCCGGTTTTTATGACGAGCGCTCGAAACAGTTGCGCGCCGCGGCCAGCGTCGTTTCGATCTCCGGCCTGTCGTGCGCGGCCGACACGAAGCCTGTTTCGTAAGCAGAAGGCGCGAAGTAGACGCCGTGGTCGAGCATGGCGTGGAAGAAACGATTGAAACGCTCGCGGTCGCACTGCATCACCTCGGCGAAGCTGCGCGGCGGCGCATCGCGGAAATAGATGCCGAACATGCTGCCGATGGATTGCGCCGAAAAGATGACGCCTGCCCTGCGCGCTTCGGCGGCAAGGCCCGTGACGAGCTGCTGAGTGATCGATTCGATCCTGTGTTGAAAACCAGGCTGGTTCACGAGCTTCAGCGTGGCGAGGCCGGCTGCGACCGCCACCGGATTTCCCGAAAGCGTCCCGGCTTGGTACACCGGCCCGAGCGGCGCGATCTTCTGCATGATGTCGCGCCGTCCGCCGACGGCGCCCACCGGCAAGCCGCCGCCGATTACCTTGCCGAGCGTGGTGAGGTCGGGCCGGATGCCGTAGCGAGCCTGGGCCCCGCCGAGCGCGACGCGAAAACCGGTCATCACCTCGTCGAAGATCAGCACTGCGCCGCTGCGCGTGCATTGCTCGCGCAGTCCCTCGAGAAATCCCGGCGCTGGCAGAACGAGGTTCATATTGCCGGCCACGGGTTCGACGATCACCCCCGCGATCTGGCCAGCTTTCTCTTGAAACAGGGCTTTCAGGCCGGAGCTATCGTTGTAGTCCATCACCATCGTATGAGCGGCCGTCTCCGCCGGCACGCCGGCCGAGCTCGGATGGCCGTAGGTGAGGGCGCCGGACCCGGCCTTGACCAGCAGCGCGTCTGCGTGGCCGTGATAGCAGCCTTCGAACTTGACGATCAGGCTGCGCCCGGTGAAGCCGCGCGCAAGGCGAATCGCAGTCATCGTCGCCTCGGTGCCCGAAGAGACGAGACGCACCTGATCGAGCGAGGGCACCAGCCGGCACAGCATCTCGGCGAGCTCGACTTCGGCTTCAGTCGGCGCGCCGAAGGAAAGCGCGCGCGAAGCAGCTTCCTGGACTGCTTCGACCACGGCGGGATGCGAGTGGCCGGCCACCATCGGACCCCAGGATCCGACATAGTCGATGTAGCGGCGGCGATCCGCGTCCCACAGGTAGGCGCCCGAGGCGCGCTCGAAGAACAGCGGCACGCCGCCGACGGCGCGAAAGGCGCGCACCGGAGAGTTGACGCCGGCCGGGATGACGCGCTGCGCACGCTCGAACAGCGATTCGCTTTTCATGTGAACAGCTTCCCGTATTGGCGGGCGCGCAGACTGATATCGGGCGCCTCGAAAAGATCGGAAATGACCGCGAGCAGGTCAGCGCCGGCGCTGATGAGCCGCGGCGCGTTCTCGAGCGTGATTCCGCCGATCGCAGCCAGCGGCACGCCGAGATTCCTCGCTTTGGTAAACAGGGAATGCGCTGCCCGCGCTGCTCCAGGCTTGGTGGGCGACGCGAACACGCTGCCAAAGGCCACGTAATCTGCGCCCGCCGCGACGGCGGCTTGGGCAAGCTCCAGGCGGTCGTAGCACGACGCCCCGAGAATCCTGCCCGCCAGCCTGGCGCGCGCGGCGCGCAAATCGCCGTCTTCGCGCCCGAGGTGGGCCCCGTCGGCGCTCACCTCCAGCGCGAGCTCGATATCGTCGTTCACGATGACCGGCACGCCGTGGCGTCTGGCGAGGCGCACGACTTCCTTTGCCTCCAGAACGTCGCGCTTCTTCCTGCGGTATTGCACAAGCGCTGCGCCGCCCTCGAGCGCGTCTTGCAGCATCGCGAGCAGCGCGACGCTCTCCGCCGCTTCGGGGGTGATGGCGTACAGGCCTCGCAGCGTCACTTCCTGCCTTCGCCCTCGCGCGCCCAGAAAAAGCGGTCGGGAAGGAGCTGGCCCATGCCGGGACGGAAGCCTCCGGCAAGCGCCTGCCAGGTGTATTCCTGAGCGTCGCGCACCGCTTCCGCGACTTCGAGCCCGTTGGCGAGCGCCGCGGCGATCGCCGAAGCCAGCGTGCAGCCCGAGCCGTGATAGCTGCCCGGAAGACGCTGCCAGCGATCTTCGCGTACCACGGCACCGCCGGCATACAGAGTATTGACGACTTCCACTCCCGCTTCGTGGGTACCGGTCACCAGGACGTACTCGCAACCAAGCTGGAGCAGCCGCCGCGCGCATTCGGCGAGCTCGATCTCGTCTTCGTCGTCGCCGCTCGCGGCGAGCTGGCGCGCCTCGAGACTGTTCGGGGTCACCACCGTGCACTGCGGCACGATGAGCTCGCGCAGGGCCCCGATCATCTCGTCGCTGGCGAGCGCGTCGCCGCGCCCCGAGGCGAGCACCGGATCCAGAATCACCGGCACCTCGGGATAATCGGAGATCACGTCGGCGATCGTGTGGATGTTTTCCAGCGACCCGAGCACGCCGAGCTTGAAGGCGGCGACGCGCATGTCCTCGAGCAGGTGCTTCGCCTGGCCTGCGACCCAGTCGGCTTCCACGGCGAGGATGCCTTCCACGCCGCGCGTGTCCTGCATGGTGAGTGCGGTCACGACCGAAAGCGGATGGCATCCCATGCTCGCAAGCGTCAGCAGATCCGCCTGCAGCCCCGCGCCCCCGGTAGGATCGGACGCCGCGAAAGTAAGCACGATCGGAGGCGAATGGGACATGATTTAATATCCGACTCATTTTACTGCCTGGCTTTCAATGACCGAAAACCAAGTCCAATTCAAGACCTGGATGTGCCTCATCTGCGGCTTCGTCTATGACGAGGCGGCGGGGCTGCCCGAGGAGGGCATCGCACCGGGCACGCGCTGGGAAGATTTGCCGATGAACTGGACCTGCCCGGAGTGCGGCGCTAGGAAGGACGACTTCGAGATGGTCGAGATCTGAAAAACTTTCTGTCGAGAGGGGGCTCTAACCCCGATGCGGTAAAATAGGGCAGCGAGCATGTCCTCGATCAATCTGACGCATCACTTCCTGATCGCCATGCCGAACATGGCGGACCCGTACTTCTCGAGGACCCTGACTTATATCTGCGAGCACAACGACCAGGGCGCGCTCGGCCTGGTCGTCAACCGCCCGATCGATATGACGCTGCAGGCGCTGTTCGAGCGCCTTTCGCTCACTTTACGCGACGGTTATCTGGCCGCAGCGCCGATCTATTTCGGCGGCCCGGTGCAGACCGATCGCGGCTTCGTGCTGCACGAGCCGGCGGGCAACTGGCAGTCGACATTGCGCGTGCGCGACGTGATCGGCCTCACCACGTCCAAGGACATCCTCGAGGCGGTAGGCCGCGGCGAAGGTCCCAAGCGCATGCTGGTGACCCTCGGCTACGCCGGCTGGTCGCCCGGCCAGCTCGAGCACGAGTTGTCGCAGAACGCGTGGCTCACCGTGGAAGCAAGCGACGCCATCATCTTCGACACGCCGGCCGAAGAACGCCTGCCGGCGGCGATGGAGCTCCTCGGCCTCGACTACGCGAGGCTGCAGGACGAAGCGGGACATGCCTGAGCGGGCCGCCCGCACCGTCCTTGCCTTCGATTTCGGTCTAAAGCGCATTGGCGTCGCAGTCGGGGAGCCCGAGCTCGCCACCGCGCATCCGCTGCCGGCGATCGCAGGTTTTGCCGAGATAGAAAAGCTCGTTGCCGAATGGCGACCGGCGCGGCTGGTCGTCGGCCTTCCGGTGCGCGAGCACGGCGCGCATCCGCTTGCCGGGCGCGTTGAAAGGTTCGCGCGGCGGCTGGAGGGGAGGTTCAAGCTGCCCGTTGCGCGAGTCGACGAGCGGTACACCTCGGTGGAGGCGGAAAGTCGTCTTCGCGGCATCAAGCGTAAGTCGATCGATTCAGTGGCCGCGCAGCTCATCCTCGAGCAATACTTTCATGAAGCTGCCTGAAGCCGAACAGCTGTGCGCGCAGCTGGTCGGCGAGCTCAAGGCGCGGATCGGCCCGCAGACCGCCATGATCGGCCTCTATACGGGCGGCGCCTGGCTCGCGGAGCGGCTGCACGCGATGCTGCGGCTGCCCGAGCCGCTCGGCCTGATGGACATCGCGTTCTACCGCGACGACTATCACGCCCGCGGGCTGCATCACGACCCGAAGCGCACCAAGATTCCGTTCGACATCAGCGGCCGGGATCTGCTGCTGGTCGATGACGTGCTTTACACCGGCCGCACGGTGCGCGCTGCGATGAACGAGCTGTTCGACTACGGCCGCCCGGCGAGCATTTCGCTGGTGGTCCTCGCCGACCGCGGCGGCAGGCAGCTGCCGATCTGCGCCCAGCACTGCGGCGCGCGCGTCGAGGTGCCTTCCGGCATGCGCCTGCGGCTGAAGCGCGACGCCGGCGACAGGCTGACCCTCGCCCTCGAGCCCGAGCGTGCAGCGTAACCCGCAACTCAACGCCAACGGCGAGCTGCAGCACCTGCTGTCCATCGAAGGCTTGCCGCGCGAGGTGCTGGTGCAGATCCTCGACACGGCGGAATCCTTCGTCGGGGTCACCGAGCGCGAGGTGAAGAAGGTACCGTTGCTGCGCGGCAAGAGCGTGTTCAATCTGTTCTTCGAGCCCTCGACGCGCACCCGCACCACCTTCGAGATCGCGGCCAAGCGCCTCTCGGCCGACGTCATCAACCTCAACATCGCGCTTTCTTCGCAGACCAAGGGCGAATCGCTGCTCGACACGGTGGCAAACCTCTCCGCGATGCAGGCCGACATCTTCGTGGTGCGCCACAACTCCTCTGGCGCCCCTTACCTGATCGCGCGCAACGTCAAGCCGCACGAGCATGTTGTGAACGCTGGCGACGGCCGCCATGCCCACCCCACGCAGGGCCTGCTCGATCTCTACACGATCCGGCACTACAAGAACGAGTTCACGCGGCTCACCGTGGCGATCGTCGGCGACATCCTGCATTCGCGCGTGGCGCGCTCGCTGATCCACGGCCTGACGACGCTCGGCGCGCCGGAAGTGAGGGTCATCGGCCCGCAGACGCTCCTGCCGAGCGGCGTCGAGGCGCTGGGAGTGCGCGTGTTCCACGACATGCGCGCCGGGCTGAAGGACTGCGACGTGATCGTCATGCTGCGGCTGCAGAACGAACGCATGGACGGCACGCTGCTGCCCTCGGCGCAGGAATTCTTCAAGCACTACGGCCTCACCGGCGCGAAGCTCTCGCTGGCGAAGCCCGACGCCATCGTCATGCACCCGGGCCCCATGAACCGCGGCGTCGAGATCGACTCGACGGTCGCCGACGGCCCGCACGCGGTGATCCTGCCGCAGGTGACCTTCGGCATCGCAGTCCGGATGGCGGTGATGAGCATTGTCGCGGGCAACTGATGCGCCTGCATATCAAGGGTGGACGCGTGGTCGATCCGGCGAGCGCACGCGACGCGGTCGGCGACGTCTACGCGGCCGACGGAAAAATCGCGGAGGAATTCTCAAGAGCGGACCGAGTGATCGACGCGAGGGGACTGGTCGTTGCGCCCGGCTTCATCGACCTTTCGGCGCGGCTGCGGGAGCCGGGCTACGAGTACAAAGCCACGCTGGAGTCCGAGATGGATGCAGCGGTAGCGGGCGGCGTTACCTCTCTTGCCTGCCCGCCGGACACCGATCCGCCGCTCGACGAGCCGGGACTCGTCGACATGCTGCGTCGGCGCGCCAAGGCGCTTTCCCGCGCGCGCGTCTATCCGCTGGGAGCGCTGACGGTAAAGCTGCGGGGCGAGGCGCTCACCGAGATGGCCGAGCTCGGCGAGGCCGGTTGTGTCGCGTTTTCGCAAGGCAACGTGCCGCTGCGCGACACGCAGCTGCTGTGGCGAGCGCTGCAGTATGCGGCCACGTTTGGATACCCGGTATGGCTACGCGCGGAAGATGCCTGGCTTTCGAAGGACGGCGTGTCGCACGACGGCGAGGTCGCGACGCGACTCGGGCTGGCCGGCATCCCCTCGTTCGCGGAAACCATCGCCCTCGGTGCCATTCTGGAGCTGGTCCGCGCCACGCTGGCACGGGTCCATGTATGCCGGCTGTCGACGGCCGGCGCGGTGGAGATGATGCGGCATGCCAAGCAGGAAGGCCTGCCGGTGAGCTGCGACGTCGCGATCCACCATCTGCATCTGTGCGACATGGATCTCGGCTACTTCGATTCGCACTGCCGGCTCGAGCCGCCCCTCAGAAGCCAGCGCGATCGCGACGCGCTCGCGCGCGGTCTGGCCGAGGGCGCTGTCGACTGCCTGTGCTCGGACCATACGCCGGTGGATGAGGACGGCAAGCACCTGCCGTTCGCCGAAGCCGAGCCCGGCGCGACCGGCTTGGAGCTGCTGCTGCCGCTTGCGCTGAAGTGGGGCGCAGCACACAAGCTGCCGCTCGCCGTTACGCTGGCGCGCATGACGTCGGACCCGGCGCGGATCCTCGGGGTCGCGACGGGACGCATTGTCACCGGCGCGCCGGCGGATCTTGCAATCTTCGATCCGGGCGCAGCAGTGCGCGTGACGGCCGAGTCGCTGAAGAGCCAGGGCAAGAACACGCCGTTCCTCGGCTACGAGCTTGCGGGCCGGGTGCGTTACACAGTGGTAGCCGGCAACGTGGTGTACGAGGGATGAAGCCGCTTCTCACCTTCATCGTTCTCGCTTTGAGCGCATGCGCTGCTGCGCCCCGGTCCGGGGGCTATTACAAGGATGACGGCCCCGGCGAGAGGCCGCCGGCGAACCTCGAGCAGATTGCCGATGCCCAGCCGAAGGCCGAGCCGCTGCACCGCTACGCCAATCGGCCATACCAGGTGTTCGGCAAGGAGTACGTCCCGCTCGCCTTCGTGCAGCCGTACCGGCAGCGCGGCGTGGCGAGCTGGTACGGCAAGAAGTTTCACGGGCAGAGAACGGCGAGCGGGGAGCCTTACGACATGTATGCGATGAGCGCAGCGCATCCGACGCTGCCGATCCCGAGCTATGCACGCGTCACGCGCGTCGCAACCGGGCGCAGCGTCATCGTGCGCATCAACGATCGCGGGCCGTTTCACCAGGGGCGGATGATCGATCTTTCGTATGCCGCCGCGCTCAAGCTGGGTTTTGCTCACCTCGGCAGCGCGGAGGTGGAGCTGGAAAGCATTGAACCGGGACAGGCTGTAACGCCGACCCAACAGGCTGCAACGACGACTCCGCCGGCCGCAGCGACGACTGCGCCGGATGCAGCGACGACTGCGCCGGATGCAGCGCCGACCCCGCCGGTTGCGACGACGACCCCGCCGGTTGCAACGACGATCGGGCAGGCCTTAGCGCCAGAGCAGGCCGCGGCCGTTTACGTGCAGGTGGGGGCGTTTTCGTCGCGCGCCAACGCAGAAAACCTTCGCTCAAGGTTGGAAGGCGAATTTGGCTGGCTCAAGGACACGGTCCAGGTGCTCGCCATCGGCAACCTGTGGCGGCTGCACGTCGGGCCATACCGCACGCAGGACGACGCGCGCTCGGTGGCGGAGCGCATCGAGAGCCAGCTGAGCATAAAGCCGCTGCTCGTCGTGCGCTAGTCCGGTCTTATAATTCGCCCTTTTTTCATGGTCACCCATGCGAAGCGTTCTCCTTGTCCTGTTTTTTGTAGGGTCCCTTGCGCAGGCCGCCGCGCTGCAGCCGCCTCCCGTCATCGGCCGGTCATGGATCATCGGCGACCTCTCGAGCGACCAGATCCTCGCTTCGCAAAAGCCCGACGAGCGCATCGAGCCCGCCTCGCTCACCAAGCTGATGACCGCTTATCTCGTGTTCGCGGCGCTGCGCGAGAAGAGAATTTCACCCGAGCAGCAGGTGACGGTCTCGGTGCGCGCCTGGCGCGCGCCTGGCTCGCGCATGTTCGTCGAGCCAAGGCGGCCGGTCGCCGTCGATGAGCTGATCCGGGGCATGGTGGTGCAGTCGGGCAACGACGCCTGCATCGCGCTCGCCGAGACGACTGCGGGCTCGGAAGAGGTTTTTGCGCAGATGATGAACCGCGAGGCGGCGCGACTCGGCATGAAGAATACCCGCTTCATGAATTCCACCGGCTTGCCCGACGCGCAGCATTACAGCACCGCGCAGGACTTGTACCTGCTCGCTGCGGCCTTGATCCGCGACTTCCCGGCCGAGTACGGCCAGTACTATTCGCAGAAGGAATTCCGCTACAACAGCATCACGCAGCCGAACCGCAACCGGCTGCTGTGGCTCGATCCGACGGTGGACGGCGTCAAGACCGGCCATACCGAGGCGGCCGGCTTCTGCCTCATCGCGTCGTCGCGGCGCGGCGGCAGGCGCCTGCTCTCGGTCCTGCTCGGCTCGACGTCGGAAGCAACGCGCGCGCAGGAGTCGCAGAAGCTGCTCAATTGGGGCTTCCAGTTCTTCGACAGCGTGAAGCTCTACGCCGGCGGTGACGCCGTGAAATCGCTCGAGGTCTGGAAGGGGGCGGAAAGCGCGGTCAAGGCAGGCTTCAAGGGCGACCTGATGATCACCGTGCCGAAAGGCGAGGCGGGCAAGCTGAAGGCCGAGCTGCTGTCGCAGCAGCCGCTCGTCGCGCCGGTGGCACGGGGCCAGCGCGTCGGCACGCTGCGCGTCACGCACGATGGCAGACCGGTCGGCGAATACCCCGTCATCGCTCTCGAGCCGGTGGCTGTCGCCGGGATTTTCGGGCGGGCCTGGGATACACTCAGGCTGTGGTTCAAGTAGCGAGGCGCACATGGTTTTTCTGAACGGCAGGATTCTCCCGATCGAGGACGCGAAGGTTTCGGTGCTCGACCGGGGGTTCATCTTCGGCGACGGGGTCTACGAGCTGGTGCCGGTGTACTCGCGGGTGGCGTTCCGGCTCGAGGAACATCTGCTCCGCCTCGAGCGCAGCCTTTCGGCAGTGCGCATCCGCAATCCGTACTCGCCGGCGCAATGGCGCGAGTTCATCTACCGCCTGATCGATACGCAGCCGTTCGACGACCAGGGCGTGTACTTCCAGGTGACGCGCGGCGTGGCCAAGCGCGATCACGCGTTTCCGAAAAACGCGGAGCCGACGGTGTTCATGATGTCGAATCCGCTCGTCAACCCATCTATGGAGCAGGTCGAGAAGGGCGCCTCCGCGGTGAGCGCCCCGGACAATCGTTGGCTGCGCTGCGACATCAAGTCGATCTCGCTCGTTGGCAACGTGCTGCTGCGCCAGCTTTCCGCCGAGGCGGACGGCGCCGAGACGATCCTGTTTCGCGACGGCAAGCTGACCGAGGCCTCGGCTTCGAACGTCTTCATCGTCCGGCGAGGCGTCATCGAGTCGCCGCCGAAGGGAAACCTGATCCTGCCGGGAATCACCTACGACGTGATCGCCGAGCTCGCACGCGCGAACGGCATGCCGCTCGAATTCAGGGAAGTCCGCGAGCCGGAGGTGCGCGGCGCCGATGAGCTGTGGGTCACGTCCTCGTCGAAGGAAGTGCTGGCGATCGTCATGCTGGACGGCAAGAGGATCGGCGACGGCCAGCCCGGCCCCGTTTTCCGGCGGATGTACCAGCTCTACCAGGAGTTCAAGCTGAAGGTGATGCGCGCGGGCAAACGCGAGGCAGTGTCGGTCTGAAGGGCGGCGACTCATGCCGGTGGTAGCGGATGGCTCAGCACTCGCTTTTCCTTGCGACTTCCCGATCAAGGTGATGGGACGCAAGGAGCCGCGCTTCGCGCAGACCGTGATGGAGATCGTTCTCAAGCACGCACCGGATTTCGACGCGGCGACGATGGAGATGCGTCCGAGCCGGCAGGGACGCTACCTCAGCCTCACCTGCATCGTGCGCGCAACCTCGCGCCAGCAGCTCGACGCGCTGTACCGGGAGTTGTGCGATCACCCCTCGGTAGTGATGGTGCTGTGACGCTGGTCGAGGAAATTCTGGTCAGGCAGCTGGGGCGGCTCGACTATCTGCCGACCTTCGAGGCGATGCGCGTCTTCACCGCGCGCAGAAACGAGGCCACTGCGGACGAGATCTGGCTGCTCGAACATCCGCCGGTCTACACCCTGGGACAGGGCGCCGAAAGGCCGAGCGTCGATAACGGCATTCCGCTCGTCCAGGCCGATCGCGGCGGCGAGATCACCTACCATGGGCCGGGCCAGGTGATTCTCTACGCGCTGGTCGACCTGGCGCGGCGCGGGATCAAGGTGAAGCAATTCGTTGCGATGCTCGAAAGCTCGGTGATCGGGCTTCTCGCCGGCCGCGGTGAACGCAAGCCCGGAGCGCCGGGCGTCTACGTTGGCGGCGCCAAGATCGCGGCGCTCGGCATCCGCGTGTCCCGCGGCAGGGCTTATCACGGTCTCGCGCTGAATGTCGACATGGATCTCGCGCCGTTTCGAGCGATCGACCCCTGCGGCTGTCCCGGGCTGGCGGTGACGCAGACGCGCGACCTTGGCATCGAGAAATCGACCGACGAAATCGGCGCCGAGCTCGCGGCGAGCCTGGCAGGGAAGCTCGAGCATGCGTGAGGCCGGGATCAAGGAGAAAGGCCGCGCCAAGACCGAGCGCATCCCGATCAAGATCGTGCCGCGCGAGCCGCTCGCCAAGCCGGCCTGGATCCGCGTGCGCGCCCCGGGGCCGAATTCGCGCTTTCACGCGATCAAGCACATCCTGCGCGAGCAGAACCTGCACACGGTGTGCGAGGAAGCCTCCTGCCCGAACATCGCCGAGTGCTTCGGCAAGGGCACCGCGACCTTCATGATCCTCGGCGACATTTGCACGCGGCGCTGCCCGTTCTGCGACGTCGCGCACGGGCGGCCGCTTGCGCCCGATGCGGAGGAGCCGCGGCACCTCGCGGAAACGATTTCAAGGCTGAATTTGTCCTATGTGGTGATCACGAGCGTGGATCGCGACGATCTGCGCGACGGCGGCGCGCAGCATTTCGTCGACTGCATCCGTGCCATTCGCAAGGTTTCTCCTAATACCATGCTGGAAATTCTCGTCCCCGATTTCAGGGGACGCGCGCAGCTCGCCCTGGAGATCCTCGCCAAGGCGCCGCCGGACGTCATGAATCACAACCTTGAAACGGTGCCGCGGCTGTACCGCCAGGCGCGTCCGGGCGGTGATTATGCGCATTCGCTGGACCTGCTGAAGCAGTTCAAAAGACTGCATCCTGCGCTGCCGACGAAATCCGGCCTGATGGTCGGTTTGGGCGAGACCGACGACGAGATCCTCGCGGTGATGCGCGATCTGCGTGCGCACGACGTCGATATGCTGACGATCGGGCAATACTTGCGGCCTTCACCGCACCATCTGCCCGTGGAGCGCTACGTTGATCCTGCAGTGTTCAGGGAATACGAAAAGCAGGCAGACCGCTTGGGTTTCAGGCACGCCGCGATCGGCCCCCTGGTGCGCTCGTCGTACCACGCCGACCGGCAGGCCCATGAAGCCGGGGTCGCCTAAAGCGACAAAGGCGACATCCGGAACCCGCAAAAAAGTGGTTATTCGCATCCGCCGGAGAAGTAGTTAACACGCGAACCCGGGATTTTCTGATTACCCTCTCAATGTCTGCGTCCGGGTCGTTAGCCGGGCAGGGGGTCGGACATGAGGATAAACACCACGCTGGTGATCAACTCGAAGGGCGGGTCGGGAAAAACCACCGTCACGACCAACCTTGCCAGTTACTTTGCCGCCAGGAACATCCCGACCACCATCATGGACTACGACCCGCAGGGGTCCTGCCTTAACTGGCTGCGGCTGCGCCCGACGCACGCAACGCGGATTCACGGCGCCAATGCCGCGCACCAGAGGGGCGGCCGGTTACGCAGCGTGGAGATGCATGTCCCCGCGGAGACCCGGCAGCTGATCATCGACGCGCCGGCCGGCGCGTCGGGTCTGCTGTTGCAGGAGATGCTGGCCAGGGCGCATTGCATCCTCATCCCGGTGGCGCCGTCGGCGATCGACATCCACGCCACGGCGAACTTCATCCGCGACCTGCTCCTCGCGGGCAAGATCCGGGCGCGCGATGCCCGGCTGGCGGTGCTCGCCAACCGGGTCCGCAGCTCGATGCCGGTGTATCAGCCGCTCGAGCGGTTTCTCAGCTCGCTCAGCCTCGCGTTCCTCACGCGCCTCGGCGATTCGGACGTCTACGTCAAAGCCGCCGAGACAGGGGTGGGAATCTTCGAGCTGGACGCCTCGATGTCCGCCGCCGAGCGCCAGGCATTCATGCCGATCGTCGAGTGGGTCGACGGCGAGCAAAAACCCCGGGCCGATGCGAAAGTCATCGAGCTTGCCGCACCTGCCGGACCAAAAGCCGCCGCAGCATCCGCCGGGTCTAAAGGAACCGCCGCACCCGTTCGCGCCAGCCCGCGCCCGGCGTTCTCATGGATACATAGCTGGGCTAGGCCGGGTCGCTGAGCGCTTTACCCGTTCTCGCTTCGTTCGCCGCGGCGGTCATGCTGTCGGCATCCTCCGCGCTCGGCCAGCTGGAACGCATCACGCGACAGGAAGCGGTTTCCGGCCTCAGGACCGCTCTCGAGAAGGGCTCGCATGCCGCTGTGGCGCAGCTCGGTCGCACCGACGGCTTCTTCGGCAATCCGCAGGTGAAAATCCCGCTGCCTGATTCGCTGACCCGCACCGAGAAGATGCTGCGCAGAGTCGGCATGGGCAGGTACGCCGACGAGCTGGTCCTCACCATGAACCGCGCCGCGGAAGCGGCGGTGCCCGAGGCGCGGCAGCTCTTCGTCGATTCGATCAGGGAGATGACGATTCGCGATGCCAAGGGCATCCTGGCCGGCGGCGACACCGCCGGAACGGAGTATTTCCGCCGCACCACGCGCGACCCGCTGCACGGCCGCTTCCTGCCGATCGTGAAGCGGGCGACGGCGAAGGTAAACCTCGCCCGCAAGTACAGCGAATACGCCGGGAAAGGCGTCGCGCTCGGCGTGGTGAACAGGCAGGACGCCGACCTCGACGAGTACGTGACGCAGAAGGCGCTCGACGGCCTTTACCTCATGGTCGCCGAGGAAGAGAAGAGAATCCGCAAGGATCCGGTGCGGGCCGGCAGCGACATCATCAAGAAGGTGTTCGGCGCTCTGCTCTAGTGCGCTTGATCCCAGTTGTCGCCGATGCCGACGTCGACCAGCAGCGGAACATCGAGCTTCGCCACGGATTGCATCAGCTCCCGCAGCCTGGCTGCTACCTCTTCCAGCTCGTTCTCCGGCACTTCCAGCACCAGCTCGTCGTGCACCTGCATGATGAGCATCGTGCGCAGTTTTCGTTGCTCCAGGAAATTCTGAACTGCAACCATCGCCAGCTTGATCAAGTCGGCGGCGGTGCCCTGCATCGGCGCGTTGATCGCGGCGCGCTCGGCCGCCTGGCGGCGCATGGGGCTGCCGCTGTTCATCTCCGGCAGCCAGAGGCGCCGGCCGAACACCGTTTCTACGTAGCCCTGCGTGCGTGCGCGGCTGCGCGTCTGGTCCATATAGCGCTTCACCCCCGGATAGCGGGCGAAATACGACTCGATATAGGCTTGCGCCGTCGCGCGCTCGATGCCGAGGTTCTGCGCCAGGCCGAAGCTCGACATGCCGTAGATGAGCCCGAAGTTGATCACCTTTGCGGTGCGCCGCTCGTCGTGGGTGACCTTGTCGAGCGGCAGGCCGAATACCTCCGCGGCCGTGGCGCGGTGCACGTCGTCGCCGCGCGCAAACGCGCGCTTCAGGCTCTCGTCGCCGGAGAGGTGCGCCATGATGCGCAGCTCGATCTGCGAATAGTCGGCCGACACGATCTTCGCGCCCGCCGGCGCGATGAACGCCTCGCGGATGCGGCGCCCGGCCGGCGTGCGGATGGGAATGTTCTGCAGGTTGGGCTCGTTGGAGGCAAGCCGGCCGGTCACCGCGGTGGTCTGCGAGTAGGTGGTGTGGACGCGCCCCGTGCGGGCGTCGACGCTCTTCGGCAGCTTGTCGGTGTACGTCGATTTCAGCTTCGAGAGGGCGCGGTACTCCAGGATGCGCTTGGGCAGGGGGTGCTCCAGCGCGAGCTCGGCGAGCACGTCTTCGTCGGTTGAGGGCTGTCCCGAAGGGGTTTTCTTCCTCACCGGCAGCTTCTGCCGCTCGAACAGGATCTCCTGGATCTGCTTGGGCGAGCCGAGGTTGAAAGGCTGTCCCGCGGCCTCGTAGGCCTTCTGCTCGATCGCCAGCATCTCCCTGCCGAGCTCGTGGCTCTGCGCCTCGAGCTTGGCGGCCTCGAGGAGCACGCCGTTGCGCTCCATCCTGAAGAGCACCGGGAGGACCCGCATCTCGATCTGTTCATAGACGAACTGGAGTTTTCTATCCTGTTCTATCTTGGGGTGGAGGATCTCGTGGAGCGCGAGCGTGCAATCGGCGTCTTCCGCCGCGTATTCGGTGGCCCGGCCGATCTCGACCGCGGAAAATTCGATGCGCGTCGCGCCCTTGCCGGTGACTTCGTCGTAGCTGATGGTCTGCCAGCCGCAATGGCGCAAGGCGAGCGCGCCCAGATCATGGCGCTGGTGCACCTCGAGGACGTACGACTCGAGCAGCGTGTCGTGCACGCAGCCGGCGAGCCGGAGGCCCTGGTTGGCGAGCACGTGGCAGTCGAACTTGACGTTCTGGCCGACCTTGCGGAAGCCGGCGCCCTCCAGCCAGGGTTTCAGCAATTCAAGCGCGGTGCCGAAATCGATCTGTTGCGGCGCCGCGGGGTATTCATGCGCGAGCGGCAGGTAGAGCGCCTCGTTGCCGAAAGCGAACGACATGCCCACCAGCCGCGCGGTCATCGGCTCGAGGCCGACGCACTCGGTGTCAAAGCCGACGAGCGGCGCGGCTTCGAGCTTCTTCACCAGCTCGCGCAACTGGCCTTCGGTCAGAATCGCCGCGTACCTGCGCTTCTGCCGGGTGGATGGCGGGGAGGGTTGCGCCGGCTGCTGCGGCGCGCTTTCCACTTCCTTAAGCCAGGTCTTGAAACCGAAGCGCTCGTAGAGAGCGCGCTGGCGCGACGGGTCGGCCTGGCGATCGGCGAGCTGATCGAGCGTCACGGGAAGGGCCACGTCGCGCTTCACCGTGATCAACCCGCGGCCCTTCGGCAGCCAGTCGAGCACCTTTCTCAGGTTCTCGCCGACGCTCCCGGTGATCTCGCCCGCATGCGCGATCACTCCCTCGAGCGAGCCGTACTGGCTGAGCCACCTGGCCGCGGTCTTCGGGCCGACCTTGTCGACCCCGGGAATGTTGTCGATCGCATCGCCGACCAGCGTCAGGTAATCGACGATCTTCTCGGGAGGCACGCCGAATTTGAGCTTTACGCCCTCGATGTCGAGCGTCTCGTTGGACATGGTATTGACGAGCGTCACGCGGCTGTCGACGAGCTGCGCCAGGTCCTTGTCGCCAGTCGAGATGACCGAGCGCCATCCGCGCCGCGTCGCCTCGTCGGCGAGCGTGGCGATCACGTCATCGGCTTCGACGCCCTCGACGGTGAGCACCGGCCAGCCGAGCGCGCGGATCGCCTCGGACAACGGCTCGACCTGCGCCGAGAGCTCGTCGGGCATCGGCGCGCGGTGCGCCTTGTACTGCGGATACTGGTCGTCGCGGAAGGTCCTGCCCTTCGCGTCGAAGACGACGGCGCGCGCCTGCGCCTCGTAGTCGGCAGCGAGGCGCCGCAGCATGTTGAGCACTCCGTAGATCGCCCCGGTCGGCTCGCCTTGCGGGCTCTTCAGCTCGGGCAGGGCGTGGAACGCCCGGTACAGGTACGACGAGCCGTCGACCAGCAACAATGTTCTTTCAGGATTTGTTCCCGACACGATGAAGCTGTGCGGCATTATCGCAGAGTTCCTCGAGGTGCTTCGCAACCTCTAGTAGAATGGAAGTTGATGCGCCGCCTACTCGCGATCGCACTGGCCGGCCTCGCAGTTTCGGTCTGGGCGCAGAAGCCGCCCCCCGGGCTCGAGCCGCTGCCCGAGCCGCCGCCGCCGCCGCCGATGCCCGGGCCCGAGGAGCCGAGCGTGCGCATCCCGGTGCAGGAGGCAGACAAGGTCGAGGAGATCCGCGAGGGCGGCCGGGTGGTGATGCTGAAGGTGACGCCGCCGGGCGGCAAGCCCTACTACCTCATGGACACCAGCGGCAACGGCAACTGGATGCGCCGCGATTCGCTCGACGACGGCGTGCGCGTGCCGATGTGGCCCATCCAGACCTTCGACTGATTTGTCGGTCTACACACCTGTCTCCGAAGCCCAGCTGTCGGAGTGGCTGCGCAATTACTCGGTCGGCGCGCTGCTCTCCCATGACCCGATCAAGGCGGGAATCGAGAACAGCAATTACTTCGTCACCACGACGCAGGGCCGCTACGTCCTGACGCTGTTCGAGCGGCTGCCCGGCGAGGAGCTGCCGTTCTACCTCGACCTGATGGCGCATCTCGCGCGCCACGGCATTCCCTGCCCGGCGCCGATCGCCGACCTGGCTGACCAGTACCTGCAGCGCCTCAACGGCAAGCCGGCCGCGCTGGTGACGCGGCTGCCGGGGCGCTCGGTCGAGCGGCCGGGGCTCGGCGAGTGCGCCGAGCTCGGCGCGCTGCTTGCACGCATGCATCTGGCCGCGCGCTCGTATGCCGCCTACCTCGAGAATCCGCGCGGCCCGAAGTGGTGGCGCCTTGCAGCCCGGGAGTTGAAGCCGTTTCTCGATTCACGGCAGAACCCGCTGCTCGAGGAAGAGATCGCCTTTCAGGCTCAGCACCGTTTTCCCGACCTGCCGCGCGGCCCGGTGCACGCCGACCTGTTCCGCGACAACGCGCTGTTCGAGAAGGGCCGTATTTCGGGAGTCATCGACTTCTATTTCGCCGGGGTGGACTGCCTGCTCTACGACATCGCGGTGTGCGCCAACGATTGGTGCCTGGTCGATGTGGCGTCCGACGCGCGGCTCGAAGCGGAGCGGACGCGCGCTCTGCTCGCGGGCTATCACGCGATGCGTCCGTTTACCGAGCTGGAGCGCGACGCATGGCCGGTGATGCTGCGCGCCGCGGCGCTGCGCTTCTGGCTTTCGCGCCTGCACGATTTCCACCTCCCCCGCCCGGGGATGCTGGTGCACGCCCACGACCCGGGGCACTTTCGCCGCATCCTCGAGTCGCGCACCAGCGCCGGCGCGCCGTGGATCGACTGACATGCAAGCTCGCATCGTCGGCATCCAACGCGGCGCGCGCTGGCTCGGCGAGGGCTGGCAACTGTTTCGCGGCGCGCCGCTCGGGTGGCTCGCCATGGTGTTGGCCTACTGGCTGCTGATGACTTTCGCGTCGCTCCTTCCGCTGGTGGGCGTGGTCATCGCGCCGGTGCTGGTGCCGGCGTTCTCGGTAGGCTTCATGGCGGCGGCGCGCGCAGTCGGCGGCGGCCAGCGGCTCGAGCTCGCGCTCCTCTTCGAGGGCTTCAGGTCGCCGGCGCTTCGCACCCAGCTCGTCCTTGGCCTCGCCTACCTCGCCTGCCTCGCCTTGGTGCTCTCCGGCACCACGCTCGCCGACAACGGCGCGCTCGCGCAATGGATGACGACAGGGCAGCGCCCGAGCGAAGACGTGCTGCAGTCGGACACCTTCTTCGCCGCGCTCGCCTGCGCAGCGCTGTTCTACGTCCCGGTGATGATGCTGTTCTGGTTCGCGCCGCCGCTCGCCGCCTGGCACGCGACCGGGGCGGGGAAAGCGCTGTTCTTCAGCTTCTTCGCCTGCCTGATGAACTGGCGCGCGTTCCTCGCGTATGGCGCGGTGACCGCGGCAATCACCCTCGTGCTGCCGTTCCTTGTGCTGAGCGGCCTGATGCTCGCCTCCGGCGGGGCGCTCGCGGTGCCCGTCGTGTCGCTAGCATTCCCGCTGGTGATGCTGCTGTTGCCGACCCTCTTCGCGAGCTTCTACGCCAGCTACCGCGACGTGTTTGCATCACAATGACGCGAGTGAAGCTGCCTGAACTGTCCCCCAGCGCGGCGCCTGAATTCGTCGATGCCGCGAGCTGCAAGGCCTGGCTGGAGCACGTGCCGCTCGCCAACGTCGGCGTCGCGCAGCAGCAGCTGCTCGGCCAGCTGGTGGAATTGAACCGCTTTCCGATCAGCGCCGCGAACCGGCTCGCGGTCATGGAGTCGCTGCGCGAGGCGGTCAACTTCGTGCAGATCGAGCAGGCCAGGCGCTTCACCAACCGGGCGCTGCCGCTGGCGGAGGCGGAAGCCGCGGTGTTTCGCGATACCGACGCGCTGTGGGCCCAGATGCGACTGAGCTATCTGCGCTGTCTGGACTCCGCCGCGAGCGGCGATGCGGCGCTGCGTGCGCAGGCCGCGCTCATCTGCCAGCGCCTGCTCGCCTGCGCCGGGCTCAGGATGTTTCATCACTACCGGGCGTACTGCGAGATCCCGGCGGAGGATTGGCGGGCCCTGCACGAGCCCTATGCCAAAGCCGAGGAGCTGGAAGTGTCCGAGGAGCCGGTAAAGGACTTTCTCAACCGCGACGTGCACGACAGTTCGCCGCGCATCGCCTACGCGCGCGCGGTGCTGATGCACATGTCCAATCCGAACGAGCTCACGCAGCGCCAGCTCACCTTCATTGCCTTTCTCCTCGAGCGCTGGGCGGCGAAGCTGGAAGTGCTCCGCGACCCGATCGACGAGGGCGATGGCTTGCCCCTCGTCGCGGACTTGGCCGGCGAGCGCTGCCCGGAGCGAATAGCCGGTGCGCCGCCTCAGGCGCGTGCCGGCATCCGCTACCTCGACGCCCGCAAGCTGGCGAAGAGCCTGAAAAACCGCATCAACCTGCTGCGCAAGGGCGAGTCGCCGGCGCAGCTGTCTCTGGGCGAGGACTGCGTGCAGCCCTCGTGCGAGCAGTTGCTGGTGTTCTTGTTCCGCCAGTGGTGCCAGCCGAAGGCGGCGCGCCTCGAGCGCCGCCCGGCTGCCGATGCCGCGAAAGTATCCAGCGACATGCAGGCCATTCATTACGCCCTCTCGGGAAAGCGGTTCCGCGACCCGGGCGAGCGACGCGAGCTGACGCCAAAAGAGCGCGAGGAGATGGAGACACTCGGCCGGGTCAGCAGGCGCGAGGAGGCTGAGTGGAAAGATGCGCCTGGCTTCGTCCTCGAGGAGTGGCAGCTCGAGGACGAGAGCGCGCAGGGCCTGCGCATGGTGCGGCGCGGCGCCAGTCCGGGCGGGCGCCTCAGCCACGGTCAGCTGGTCGCCGTGCGCCCGGGCGAGGCGAAGAACTTCATGCTCGGCCAGGTGCGCTGGCTGATGGGTGCCGGGAATGGCGATGTCTCTGCCGGGGTGCGGCTGCTTCCCGGTCTGCCGCAGGCCATCGCCGTGCGTGCCACCGGCCTTAACGCGCCGAACGAAAAATACCTCCCCGCGCTGTCGCTCTCGAAGGTGCCCGCGCTCAATGCGCCGGCGTCCCTGGTGCTGCCGCCTGGCTGGTACAAGCCGAAACGCGTCATCGAGCTGATGACCGATCCGCCGACGCGCGTGGCGCTCACCGAGGTCCTCGACCGGGGCACGGATTTCGAGCGCCTCGGCTATGAAGCGGCTTCCTAGATGCCCGGCGCTCACGTTCCGATCGAGATCAAGCTGCACCAGAAATCGCGCGTGATGGAGATCAGCTTCTCGGACGGCCGCAGCTTCCGGCTGCCGTACGAGTTCCTGCGCGTGTACTCCCCTTCGGCAGAGGTGCGCGGCCACGGGCCGGGGCAGGAGGTGCTCCAAACCGGCAAACGCGAGGTCGAGATTCGCGTGCTCGAGCCGGTCGGCTCGTACGCGGTTCAGCCGGTATTCTCCGACGGGCACAGCACCGGCATTTATTCGTGGGACTATCTGTACGAGCTGGGCCAGAATCAGGACGCGCTTTGGTCGCAGTACCTTTCCAAACTGAAGGCCGCGGGCGCCAGCCGCGACTAGGAGCAATGACTTACTTTGTCTAAACGTGTCGACTTTGGGTATGAGGATGTAGCCGAGTCGGAAAAGGCGGCACGGGTGGGTGAAGTATTCGACCGCGTTGCCGAGCGCTATGACCTGATGAACGACCTGATGTCGCTCGGCCTGCACCGCGTGTGGAAGTCGTTTGCCATCGAGCTTGCGCGCCCGCGGCCCGGCGAGCGCTTGCTCGACGTGGCGAGCGGAAGCGGCGACCTGGCCAGGGCCTTGGTGCGGCGCGTGGCGCCAGGCGGCGAGGTCTGGCTGACGGACGTCAACCGCCGCATGCTGCAGCGGGGACGAGACCGCCTGCTCGATTCCGGCGCTCTCGCCCCGGCCGTGCAGTGCGACGCCGAGCGGCTGCCATTCGCCGCAGGCTATTTCGACTGCGTCACGGTCGGCTTCGGCTTGCGCAACATGACGCGCAAGGACGCCGCGCTCGAAGAAATGGTGCGCGTCCTGAAACCCGGCGGGCGGCTGCTGGTGCTCGAATTTTCGAAGGTCTGGAAGCCGCTCGAGCAGGCCTATGACCTGTACTCGTTCAAGGTGCTGCCCTGGTTGGGAGAACGCGTCGTGGGAGATGCCGCCGCCTACCGTTACCTGGCCGAGTCGATCCGCAGGCACCCCGACCAGGCGACGCTCGCGGCGATGCTCGAGCGGGCAGGGCTGTCCCAAGTCGAGGTATTCAATTTCGCAGCCGGGTTAGTCGCGGTGCATCGCGGCTACCGGATTTGATAGGATCGGCATCCTGGAGGAAACGAGCTATGAGCAAGTGGTTACTGGGCCTATGCATTGCGCTGCTTTGCGGCGCCCTGGCGGCGACTGACGCGGAGGCGAGGCGGCTGGGCGGCTCGCGTTCAGTCGGCACGCAACGAAATGTCACGCCGCCGCCGGTCTCGACGCCAGCGAAGCCCGCACAGCCACCCGCCGCTCAGCCGGCGAGCAGCAGCTGGATGCCGATCCTTGGCGGCCTCGCGCTCGGCGGCCTGCTTGGCTACCTCTTTAGCGGCAGCGGACTCGGCGGAATGCTCCTGTTGGCACTCCTCGCTATAGGCGTGGTGCTCGCGTTGCGTGCTCTTGCGCACCGGCGTGCGCCGTCGCAGGCGATGCAATACGCCGCAGATCTTGGTGCGCAAACCGTCGCGCGACCGCTGCCGGCGCAACCCGCAAGCGTCGTTACCGGAGGTAGTGCAGTCCCCGCAGGCTTCGATACTGCGGGTTTCCTGCGCGCCGCGAAGCTTAACTTCGTGAAGCTGCAGGTTGCCAACGATGTCGGGGAGCTGGAAGGGATCCGCGAGTTCACCACGCGCGAGATGTTCGACGAGCTCCGTCAGGACATTCTCACGCGCGGCGCCGAGGCGCAGCAGACCGATGTGGTCGCGCTCAATGCGGACCTGCTCGAGGTGGCGACCGAGAACAACAAGCATTGGGCGAGCGTGCGCTTCTCCGGCATGGTGCGCGAGACGCCGGGCACGGCGCCGGTGGGCTTCGAAGAGGTGTGGAACCTCGTCAAGCCAGCCGACGGCTCGAGCGGCTGGCTGCTCGCCGGCATCCAGCAGATGCATTGAGGCATCGCCTGTCGTCCGAAAAGGCCACCCACGCGGTGGCCTTTTGTTTTGCTCTGAATCATCTGCTCGAGGCCGCGCCCTGGGCGCGCGAGCGACTCGCGCCCTTCGCCGGCGAGAGCCTCGAGCTGCGCGCTCCACCCCTGCCCGCCGTACGCTTGACGATATTGCCGGCCGGACGCGTGGCAGCAGGCGGGGCCGAGCCGGCGCTGGTCCTTACGCTGCGGCCCGAAGCTCTGGCGGGCCTCGTGCGCGGCGGCGAGCATTTCATGCGCTCGGTCGAGGTCGCAGGCAACGCCAGGCTCGCGGCCGAGATCATGGCGCTGGTGCGACACCTGCGCTGGGACGTGGAGGAGGACCTCTCCAGGCTGATCGGCGACGTCGCCGCCCGCCGCGTGGTGCAGGCCGGGCGCGATCTCGCGGTCTGGCAGGCGGACGCGCTGCGTCGCCTCGCCGACAGCTTCGCCGACTACGCCGGCGAGGAGGGCCGCTTGCTGGTGCGGCGCCGGGAGCTCGAAACGCTGGGCGCGTCGGTCGCGCAGCTGCGCGATGCCATCGAGCGGCTGGAAAAACGGATCGCGCGCCTTGGCTAGGCTGACGCGGCTGCTGCGCATTTTCGCGGTCGGCCTGCGCTTCGGACTGCACGAGTTCATCCCGCGGTTTGCGCGCAATCCGTTCGTGCGGCTGGCTGCGCGGCGCACCGGCGAGCCGCGCGCTCAGCGCCTGCGCGAGGCGCTCGAGACCCTCGGTCCGATCTACGTCAAGTTCGGCCAGGTGCTGTCGACGCGGCGTGACCTCGTGCCGCTCGACATTGCGGACGAGCTCGCCAAGCTGCAGGACCGGGTGCCGCCCTTTCCATCCGATCTGGCGATCGCCGAGATAGAAAAAGGGCTGGGCAGAGGAATCGAGGCCGTGTTCGCCACGTTCGAGCGCGAGCCCGTAGCAAGCGCGTCGATCGCCCAGGTGCACCTCGCCAGGCTGCACGACGGCCGCGAAGTCGCCGTCAAGGTGCTGCGGCCGCGCGTCGAAGAGGAGATCGCCAAGGACGTCGCGCTGCTTGCCACCGCAGCGGATTTCGTGGAGCGCCTCTGGCCCGACGGCCGGCGGCTCAAGCCGCGCGAGGTGGTGGCGGAGTTCGCGCGCCACCTCGAGGACGAGCTCAACCTGATGCACGAGGCCGCGAATGCGAGCCAGCTGCGCCGCAACTTCGAGCGCTCGGCGCTGCTGCTGGTGCCCGAAGTGCACTGGGACCTGTGTTCCGAGCGCGTCATGGTGATGCAGCGCATGCACGGCACGCCGGTGTCGCAGGTCGAGACGCTGCGCGCGAAGGGGGTCGATATTCCCGCGCTAGCCCGCGCAGGCGTAGAGATATTCTTCACGCAGGTCTTCCGCGACGGCTTCTTCCATGCCGACATGCATCCCGGCAACATTCTCGTTACGACCGAAGGAGAAGGCAGCGGCCGCTATGTGGCCCTCGACTTCGGCATCATGGGAACCCTGACCGAGGTCGACAAGAACTACCTCGCGCAGAACTTTCTCGCCTTCTTCAACCGCGACTATCGCCGCGTGGCGCAGGCGCACCTCGACGCCGGCTGGGTGCCGGCCGACACGCGGATCGACGAGTTCGAGACGGCGATCCGCGCGGTCTGCGAGCCGGTCTTCGCGCGGCCGCTGAAGGAAATCTATTTCGGCAGGCTGCTGCTGCGCCTGTTCCAGGCGTCGCGGCGCTTCAACGTCGAGATCCAGCCCCAGCTCGTGCTGCTGCAGAAGACGCTGCTCAACATCGAAGGTCTCGGACGCCAGCTCGACCCCGATCTCGACCTGTGGCGCAGCGCCAAGCCCTACCTCGAGCGCTGGATGAACGAGCAGGTGGGCTGGCGCGGCATGCTGCGCGCGCTGCGGCAGGAAGCGCCCTTCTGGGCCTCCACCCTGCCGCAACTGCCGCGGCTCGCGCACCGCGCGCTGTCCCGGGACCGGCTCGGCGAGCTCGGCGCCGCGCTCGAGCGCCTCACGCAGGAGAACGCGCGCCGCAACGACCTTCTGTCGGCGCTCCTCGTGGTATTCACCGCGGCGCTGATTCTTCTCGCCATCAGCCTGCTCTGATGCTTCTTCGAACGTTGGCAGCTGCGGCAGCCGCGGCTATGATGGCGCGCGCATGCTGATCGCGTTCGTTGTCCTCTATCTTGTGGTCACCATCGCCATCGGTCTTTGGGCCGCCAAGCGCGTCCATGACTCCAAGGACTACGTGGTCGCCGGCAGGAGCCTGCCGCTGTACATGAACACCGCGACCGTGTTCGCCACCTGGTTCGGTGCCGAAACCGTGCTGTCGGTGTCGGCTGAATACGCGAAGAACGGGCTGGGCGGCGTCATCGCGGATCCATTCGGGTCGTCTTTCTGCCTGGTGATCGTGGCGTTGTTCTTCGCCCGCGCTTTCTACCGCATGGACCTCCTGACCATCGGCGACTTCTATCGCAAGCGCTATAACCGCCCGATCGAAATCGTCACCAGCGTGGTCATAACGTTTTCCTACCTGGGCTGGACCTCGGCGCAGATGACCGCGCTGGGGCTCGCATTTTCCACGCTCTCCAATGGGGCGATCCCGCTGCCGCTGGGCATCGTGCTGGGCGCCGCCGTCGTGCTCGGATATACCGTGTGGGGCGGCATGTGGTCGGTGGCGCTCACGGACCTTTTCCAGTCAGTGATGATCATCATCGGCGTCACGCTCGTCGCCTGGGTGGTCGGGGACATGGCGGGCGGCGCCGGCAAGGTGATCGCCGCGGCCGCCGAGGCCGGCAAGTTCGACTTCTGGCCGAAAGGCGGCGCCAAGGAGTGGCTGGCGTTCGGCACTGCGTGGCTCACGCTGGCGATCGGCTCGGTTCCGCAGCAGGACATCTTCCAGCGCGTGACCTCGGCCAAGGATGAAAAGACGGCGGTGCGCGGTACGCTGCTTGGCGGTGTCGTGTACTTCAGCTTTGCGTTTGTGCCTATCTTCATCGTGTACGCCGGATTGCTGATCGCGCCTTCGCTCGCGAGCTACCTGTCGGCGGAGGATGCGCGCGAGATGCAAAAGCTGCTGCCGGCGCTGATCCTCGAGCACACGCCGATGTGGGCCCAGGTCCTGTTCTTCGGCGCGCTGCTGTCGGCAATCCTGTCGACGGCGAGCGGTGCGCTCATCGCTCCGACCGCGTTATGCACGGAAAACATCATCAAGCAGTTCTACCCGCGGATGACGGACCGGCAATTCCTCCTTACGCTGCGCATCGTGCTGGTGACCTTCTCGCTCGCCGCGCTGCTGTTTGCGCTGAACTCCAGGAGCACCATGTATGACATGGTGCAGAGCGCGTACAAGGTGACACTCGTGGGCGCTTTCGTGCCGCTCGCGGCGGGCATTTTCTGGAAGCGGGCCAACACCGTGGGGGCGAGCCTGTCGATGCTGTTCGGGCTCGGGACCTGGGCGGTGGCGGAGCTGACCGCCGCCGAAGCCACCGTACCGCCGCCGCTCATCGGGCTCGCCTTTTCCATCCTCGGCATGGTGCTCGGCTCGCTCGTGCCACGCGAGCGCGCGCTACAGCACGCGCATCCCCACGGCGAACGCCATTGACCTGAAGGACGCGGCGCCGGCCTCGCCGCTGGCGCGCATCCTGTTCGCGGTCTATGCCGCGCTGGTGGTCTATGCCTCGCTCTACCCGCTCGCGGGCTGGCGCGACCACGGCTTGCCTCTGCTTGCCTATCTGTCAGCGCCGTGGCCGCGCTTCGTCACCGGGTTCGACGTCGCGGCCAACCTCCTCGGCTACGTGCCGTACGGCTTTCTCTGCGTCGCTGCGCTGTATCCGAGGGTGCAGAGCGGCGCTGCGCTGGGCGTTGCGACGCTCAGCGGCCTCGCGCTGTCGCTCGTTCTCGAGGGCGCGCAAAGCTATCTGCCGGCCCGCGTCGCGACCGGCCTAGACGTGCTGTGCAATGTCGCCGGCGCCGCACTGGGCGCGCTCGCCGGCCTTGCGCTGGTGCAGCAGCTGCTCGAGGAAGGGCCCTTCAAGCGCCTGCGCGCCGCGTTTATGCCAGGCGTGGAGACGGATGTCGGCCTGGCGCTGATCGCGCTATGGCTGTTCACGCAGCTCAACCCTGCAACCCTGCTGTTTGCCACCGGCGACCTGCGCGACATCGTCGCGCCGCACGAAACGCGGGCGCATGCGCCGGTGTTCTTCGCCGCCATCGAGGCCTTCGCCGCCGGTGCCAATCTGGTTGCCGTGGCGCTGGTGGTATCCGCGCTCGCGGCTCCGGGCGCGCGAGTACGGGCTTTGTTCGCGGCCCTGGTCGGGGCTGCGCTCGCCGTGAGGACCGTGGCCTTTGCCATCGTCATGCACGCCGAGCACGTGTTTGCCTGGCTGACGCCCGGCGCGCAGCAGGGGCTGCTTGCCGGGCTGGCCATCGCGCTCGCTGCGGTGGAGCTGCCGCGCACCGCGCGCCTCGGGCTCGCCGCAGTGCTCATCATGGCGGCGACGGTGCTCGTGAATCTGGCTCCGCCCAACCCGTACCTCGCGGCTTCGCTCAAGGTATGGGAGCAGGGCCATTTCCTGAATTTCAACGGCCTCACGCGCCTGGTGAGCGTGCTGTGGCCCTTCGCGGCGCTCGGCTACCTGATATTTCTGGCCTCGCGGCGCAGCCGCGAGACGCCCGGGTAAAATCGCGCATGTCCTACTACGACAGGCACGTTTTTTTCTGCTGCAACCAGCGCGACGGCGGGCGCACCTGCTGCAACGACAAGGGCGCCTCCGCGATGCGCGATTACGCCAAGCAGCGCGTCAAGGAACTCGGGCTTTCCGGCCCCGGCAAGGTACGCATCAACCAGGCCGGGTGCCTGGATCGCTGCGAAGAAGGCCCCTGCGTGGTGGTCTACCCGGACGCGGTCTGGTACACCTACGTCGACCGTTCCGACATCGACGAGATCATCGAGGAGCACCTGCGGCACGGCCGCATCGTCGAGCGCCTGCGCATGTAGATGCGTGCCACCACCCGCCGCGTATTCGTCGCGGGCCCGGCGGGACGGATCGAGTGCGCCGTCGATTCGCCCGAGGGCAGCCCGAGCGGCTACGCCGTCATCGCGCATCCGCATCCCCAGTTCGGCGGCACGCTCGACAACAAGGTCGTGCAGACGCTGGCCCGGGCGTTCGTCGAGCTCGGCTACGAAGCGTGGCGGCCCAACTTCCGCGGCGTCGGGCAAAGCGAGGGGCGCTACGACGAGGGGCGGGGGGAGGTAGAGGATCTCGCCGCTGTCGTTGCGCAGATCGCCGGCCAGAGAATCGTTCTGGCGGGCTTTTCCTTCGGCGCCGCGATGCAGGCCAGGCTCGCCGCGCGCGTGAAGCCGGAAAGGCTGGTTCTGGTCGGAACTGCGGTGCTCAACTTCGACGTGCCGCCGGTGCCGCGGGGCAGCCTCGTGATACACGGCGAGCAAGACACTACGGTTCCGCTCGCCGCCGTCCTCGACTGGGCGCGGCCGCAGGACCTGCCGCTCGTCGTCGTGCCGGGGGCCGAGCATTTCTTCCATCGCCGGCTGCATCTCCTGCGCGACATCGTCGAGTCCTATTGCCGATGAGCGTCCTCTCGGTGCGCGGCGTACGCAAAGCGTACCGCGCCAACGAAGTCGTGTCCGGAGTCGATCTGCGGGTGGCCTCCGGCGAATGCTTCGGCCTGCTCGGTCCGAACGGCGCCGGCAAAACGACTACGCTCAAGCTGTGCCTGGGCCTGATCAGGCCCAACGCGGGTGAAATCGAGCTCCTCGGCGAGCCGGTTCCGCGCCGCGCGCGCGAGGCGCGCACGCGCGTCGGCGTAGTGCCGCAGTCCGACAACCTCGATCCCGACTTCACCGTCGCCGAGAACCTGCTCGTCTACGGCCGCTACTTCGGCATGGCAGCGGGCGATATCGAGGCGCGGATCCCGGCGCTTCTCGGCTTCGCCGGTCTTGCCGGCCGGGCGGACTCGCGCATCAACACGCTCTCGGGCGGCATGAAGCGGCGGCTGACGCTGGCGCGCGCGCTGGTCAACGATCCGCAGCTCGTGTTCATGGACGAGCCGACCACCGGCCTCGACCCGCAGGCGCGTCACCTGATCTGGGAGCGGCTGCGCAGGCTGACGCAGGAAGGCAAGACGCTGGTGCTGACGACGCACTTCATGGAGGAGGCCGAGCGGCTGTGCCACCGCCTCGCCATCCTGGACAACGGGCGCATCATCGCCGAGGGCTCGCCGCGCGCGCTGATCGCCGAGCACATCGAATCGCAGGTGGTCGAGGTGCACGGCGCGGGCTACGAGGCGTGGATGGAGCGCGCGAAGGCGATCTGCCCGCGCGTAGAGCGCGCGGGCGACACGGTCTATTGCTACGCCGAGGACGCCGAGCCCGTCCTGCGGAGCCTCGCCGGGCAGAGCGAGCTCGCCTACCTGCACCGCCCGGCGAGCCTGGAGGACGTCTTTCTGAAACTGACCGGGCGCGATCTGAGGGATTGATGAGCCTGCGCTGGGTCGCGGTCTGGCGCCGCAACATGCTGGTCTGGCGAAAGCTGATGGCAGCTTCCGTGCTGACCAACCTCGCCGATCCGTTGATCATGCTCTTCGGCCTGGGTTACGGCCTGGGTGCTCTGCTGCCCTCTGTCGAGGGCATGCCGTACATCGCCTTCTTTGCCGCCGGGTCGCTTTGCACCGCGACCATGTACACCGCGTCGTTCGAATCGATGTTCTCGGGCTTTTCGCGCATGCACGGGCAGAAGACCTGGGATGCGATCCTCTATGCGCCGCTGGTCATCGACGACATCGTGGCGGGCGAGGTGATGTGGGCGGCGAGCAAGGCCTGGCTCACCGGATCGACGATTCTCGCCGTGATCGTGGTGTTCGGCTTCGCTGCCTCGCCGCTCGTCCTGCTCACCCTGCCGGCGGCGTTCCTGGTCGGACTCGCGTTTTCCTCGATCGGCCTGGTCATGACGGTGCTCGCGCGCAACTGGGACTTCTTCAGCTTCTACATGACGCTCGTCATGACGCCGATGATGATGATCTCCGGAGTGTTTTTCCCGGCCGAGCGGCTGCCGGCGCCGCTCCTCGCCGTGGCGCAGGCGCTGCCGCTCTACCATGGCGTCGAGCTGGTGCGGCCGGTGATCGCGGGACGCCTGCCCGGGCAGCCGCTCCTGCACGTGCTGGTGCTCCTGGGCTATGCTGCGGCTGGTTACTCGCTGGCGATCTACTTCGCGCGCAGGCGCTTCTCGGAGTAGGGCATGCTCTGGGTCAAATCGCTGCACATCGTCTTCATGGTGACCTGGTTCGCAGGGCTGTTCTACCTGCCGCGGCTCTTCGTCTATCACGCGCTGGCCGATGACCGCGCCTCGATCGAGCGCTTCAAGCTGATGGAGCGCAAGCTCTACTGGGGAATCATGACGCCGGGCGCGGTCCTCACCATCGTCTTCGGCGTCTGGCTGTGGCTCGGCTGGTTCCGCGGCGCCTCGAGCTGGCTGCACGCCAAGATCGCCCTGGTCGCGCTGCTGGTCGGCTATCACGTCTGGTGCGGTCGGCTGCTGCGCGACTTCGCCGCCGATCGCAATACCCGAACGCACGTGTGGTATCGCTGGTTCAACGAGTTCCCGGCGCTCGTACTGTTCGCCACGGTGTTCCTGGTTGTCCTCAAGCCGTTCTGAAGCGTTTTTCGCGAGTTGCCCGCGCGGCCTCGAGTCGCTTTTGAAGGAAGAACTCGAGGGGCTTCGTGCGCAAGGCGCCCAGGTCGTGCCCGGCGGTGTCTCGTTCTCCGGCGGCTGGGAAGTCTGCTACGCGGCAAACCTCTGGTCGCGGATCGCCTCGCGCATGCTATGGCGCGTAGGCCAATTCGAATACGGCAACGAGAACGACCTGTATGCGGCCGTGCGAGCCATCGATTGGCCGAATTACTTCCGCGTCGAGCGAACGCTGCGCGTCAACGTCACGGCGCAAAAAAGCCCGCTCAAGAGCCTGGAGTTCGCCACCTTGCGGATCAAGGACGCCGTGTGCGACCGCTTCCGCGATGCGAGCAGCCGTCGGCCGGACGTCGAGCGCTCCAACCCAGACATAAGAGTGCATGCCTTCCTGGAGGGCGCGCGCGGCACCCTTTACCTCGACACGTCGGGCGAGCCGCTGTTCAAGCGGGGCTGGCGCGCCGCCCAGGCAGAGGCGCCGTTGCGCGAGAATCTCGCCGCGGGCATCGTCATGCTCAGCGGCTGGAGGCCGGACGAGCCTCTGCTCGATCCGATGTGCGGCGGCGCCACGCTGCTCGTCGAGGCGGCCGCCATGGCGCGCGGCCGCGCTCCGGGCGCGCGTAGAGCGTTCGGCTTCGAGAAGCTCGCGGTTTTCGATTCG
>Ga0209378_1000176_pt1 | contig 45561 bp, 37 predicted proteins | sample GraSoiAngelo_156_FD_186170 | JGI IMG/M metagenome (GOLD analysis project Ga0209378, IMG submission 186170) | Grasslands soil microbial communities from the Angelo Coastal Reserve, California, USA - 14_1009_13_40cm (SPAdes) (version 2) | ecosystem: Environmental > Terrestrial > Soil > Grasslands ...
TCGCTCCCTGGAACGAGCTCTCCTGGATTCCGCGGTACCCTTTCTGCCCGAGGACGTCCCAGATCATGAACGTCATGTCGGTCGCCTTCCCCGGCGATTCGATCCGCAAGTCTTTCTTCGTCACTTTCGTGCCGATCGTCGTGATGTACTCGTCCGAGAACTTGTCGACCACGAAGCGTCGGATGAGGCTCGTCTTGCCCACGGCGCCATCACCGAGGAGCAAGATTTTCCGCTTGATGTGGTCATCGACCATGACGTATCGTTCCATGCGGGGGCCACTCTTATAACGCTTGCTGACTCAATGTCAGCGATGCGAATACGAGGGCTCAGTTCGGATGGAACCGGAGGCGAGGGCGGATGAATCGCGCCGCGATGAGATCCGCCTGCGGGAGGAGCGCCACGTTCCCGTCCCACTGGGCGAGGATATCGGCGTGAGACCGTTCGAACTCCCACACCGCGATCTGGAGTTTCCTCGGCAGATTGTTCAGGTACCGGCCCACGATGACGGCCGCGAGGACCGCATGTTGGCCCCGGAGCATGAGCACTTGACGTTGCCCGAAGCGTAATTGTTCCAGGGTGCCGCCCCGATCGTCGAACGAGTCTCGCACGAACTCCTGGAGGACGATGAGCATGCCGCTCATGATGTCGCTGTCGTGGACCATGCCTTGCGTGCGCGACCAGTGACGGATCAGCATCCCGCTGTCGTGCATCAAGTACAGCTCCTCGAGACGCGCGCGTCGGGTCACGTACACGCCGAGGCCGAGCACGCCCGCGGCACCGAGGCCCGCGGCCGCCGCCCAGACAGCATTCACGGGAGCCGGAGGGGCGCTGTACTTCAGGGCGAACGTCAGGGACCGATAAATCGTCCGCGGGTTCTGATCAAAATTGTCGGTGTACGTGACCGTGACGGCGACCGTCGTGAAGACCGGATTCGCGGTCTGCGGGGTCTCCGTGGCGTTGGCGAAGAACCACCAATCCCCAATCGTGTTGTGCGTTACATTCTGGTAGAGTCCTCCGGGAGCCTGATCAGAGGCGAGTTCGGGACCGAACCTCACCGTGATGCTGATGGTCGCCGCCATCGTATCGCTGTAACTCAGGTTGTTCGGATACGGCGAATCCAACCAGAAACTGAAGTCCACGTCGGGGGCGTTGGAATCGTTGAGGATCACCGCGAGCTGATAATATGAGCGGCGAGGGACCGCGGAGACGAGAGAGGCTGTGAGCGTGAATGCAAGGAGGAGGAACGCGACTCCGGAGATGAAGCGTGGTACGTGCGCGGTTCGACTTTGCACTGGTTGGAGCCCCCCCAACCGATTGTCCGTCGCGCGGACGCCGACTGCGGCGACCATTCGTAAGGGGTCTATTTAATCTTGTTACCGATGCATCATCGGACAGATTGTCGCGGCTTCGTGATTCTCACAAACGCGATTGAGTGAAGTCGTGATTCCGCGGCTCGATTCCGGGTTCGAAGTATTCCCGGATCCCTGCGCCTTCCACCGGAGCGCGATGGGCTATGCGAGCCCACTCCACCGGGAGGCCAAGCACTGTGGCCGCGGCCCGGAGCGTGGAGCGCGAAAGCGTCGTTCCGCGGGAGGCCGTGCGGATCGGCAGGGCCACGTCAGAGCGCTCGAGTGCAGAGACCACCGCCGGTCTGAGCGGCGGCAATCCGAAACCGGAGATCACCGGACGACCTTTGACACGCTCGAGGGCCGCGTGGAGTGGTACCAGGTTCTCGACGTCACGCTCCCGCAAATCCGGATCAGCGGCCGCGATTCGCCCATAGATCCGTATCGCGTCTCTCCGATTCAGGATGAGAAACTCGACCCGGTAGTCGAGATGAGCCTTCGCCGCTTTCGCGGCCCGGACGTCGGGCGAGCCGTCGACGCCAGCGACAACGCAGTCCAGGGCGCTTCGCTTTCGCGCGAGCATCGCGACGAGTGTGCTCGCCAGTCCGCCGGAGTACGCGAGGGCCACGCGATCGCGACCGTCGACCTCGTGTGCGACCGCATGCTCGAGTCGGCGGACGAACGCGTCGACGTGGCGCGACGACGCCATGCCCTCACGCGCCGAACTTGGAATCGCCGGAGAGGAGTCCCATGAGCGTGTCCGCGAGGTCCGCCTCCAACACCCGGATCTGTTTTTGCGAGTCCCGCTCGCGGACCGTGACGCCCTTTCCTTCGAGCGACTCGTGATCCACCGTCACCGAGAACGGAGTGCCGATTTCGTCCATGCGGGCGTACCGTCGGCCGATCGATCCCGACTCATCGTAGAACACCGCGAGGCGCTTCCTCAGGTTGGCGTGAATCGCTCCGGCTCTTTCGGGGAGCCCGTCCTTGTTCACGAGCGGGAAGACGCCGGCGCTCACGGGCGCCAGACGTGGCGGGAGCCGCAAGACAATCCGCTCCGTCTTGCTGAATGACAGGTCGAGCATGGCCCACACGTTGCGATCCACGCCGAACGACAACTCGAGGACATGCGGGATGAGCTTCGAGCCGCCAAAGGTCACGGACTGCTTCGCATGGGACACGGCCTCGTGCCCTCTCAGGTCGTGGTCCGTCCGATAATGGACGCCGCCGACTTCTTTGAAGCCGCCGAGGCTTTCCTGTTTCACCTGGATGTCGAAGTGGATCTTGTTGTAGAACGCGCGCTCTTTCTCATCGAGCTCGGCGAAGCGGAACGCATCTCGAGGGACCCGGAGCCGGTCGAGGTAGTAACGCTGGACCGCCGCGAGGTGATAGACGTACCACGGGGGCAGATCGCGGGCGACGAGATCTCTCGCGGCGATCTCGTGCGCGCCGGCCTCGTTCTTCTCCGTGGCCCAGGCGATGCGGATCGGCGTCGACGCGATCGAGTCGAAGGGCAGCCCGTCCGCAAACGTCGCGGGGTCGAAGAAGATCTGGAGTTCGGCCTGGAGAAATTCCCGCATGCGGTAGGCGCCCTGGCGCGGGCTGATCTCGTTTCGATACGCCCGCCCGACGATGGCGAGCCCCATCGGAAGTTTCCGCCGCAGCGCCTCGAACTCTCGTTTGAAGTTGAGGTAGACTCCCTGGGCCGTCTCCGGCCGGAGGTAGGCGCGGTCCTTGCCGGTCGGCCCGACATCGAGCGGGAACATCATGTTGAACGGTCGGGCCGGTCCCAGTTCGCCTTTGCAATTCGGGCATCGGATCTTCAAGTCGCGGATGCGGGCGTCGATTTCTCCGGGTGTGAGGCCCTCGTGCTCTTCGTGCGTCGCGGCCTCGATCAGCTGATCCCCGCGGTACGATTCACCACAGCGCGTGCACGTGACGAGGATGTCCGTGAAGTGATCCACATGGCCGGAAGCCTTGAGAGCGGGCTCCGGGAGGATCGTCGTCGTGTCGATGAGGTAGTAGTTGTCGCTCAATCCAAGGAAGGTCTCCGTCCAAAGATCTTCCCACCGTCGGCGCATGAGAACGCCGTTGTGGCCGTAGTCGTAGAAACCCGCGAATCCCCCATACAAATCGACCGCGGGCCACAAGAAACCGCGGCGGACGCACAACGACATGACGTCGTCGTAGGAGGCCATTTGCCGCCAGAAAGTGAGGCGTTCGGATAAAGGATGGGGTGGGCCCTCGTCCCCTCATCGGGTCGAGCGACCGGCGCCTCGCCGTCGTCCCCGAATCATCGACGCGTCGCGGACCGACGGAGTCGGTGCGGGCCACTGTTGTCCCCCGGAAACGACAAGGCGGACATCACTCGCAGAGGCTCGGACGAGAGACGCAAACCCGTTCGGCCCTCCGGGGAGATCCAAGATGACGAGGTCTGCCCGCTCGCCGACGCGAATCGCCGGCTTGGCGTCCGGGTTGGCGAGACGACCTCCCCGCAACGCCATTTCGACGATCTCACGTGCCGGGACGCCCCCGTTCATCCGGGCGACGCGATACGCGAATTCCATCTCCCGCAGGAGGGAGGGTGTGTTGATCATCGCGTTATCGGTTCCGAGCCGCAGCTCCACGCCTTGTCTCAGCATCCGTGGGATGTCCGGCGTCATCCCGAAGAACGCGTTCGACCGCGGGCACACGACGATCGGGACACGCGCGTCCGCGCAGCGTTCGAGATCTGCGTCCGTCGCTTGGACCATGTGGACGAGGAATGCGGGCTTCAGATCGAGAACCACGTCGATCTCCTCCCGGACGCGTTCGGAACAATGGATTGCGAAGATCTTTTTGGCCCGACGGACGTCCGCCGCGAGCTTCTCGATGGCATCGCGTGGCCAGTCGATGTAGGAGCTCACCGCGATCCCATCTGATGCGCGCAGGATTGCGGCCACCTCCCGTTGATCGTACGATAACCCGGCGGGCCGGCCGAGCGCGATCCCTCGAACGGGCAGGGCGGCCTCTGCCGCGTAGAGCAGTTTGAGTCCCTTGAGTCCTCCTTCGCGGAAGTCGGAGAACCCCGTGGTCCCGGTCCTGACCATCGTCGCCATCGCGCGTCGCATCGCAGAGATCACCGCCGCGTCTTTCGCCTTCGCGAGGACCCGATGCTTGAGCCCGTGCGGTGGTGCGACGAGCTCCTCGATTGTGCCCTTGAGCTCCTGCGTCACAATCGCGTCGCCGAGGTGCGTGTGCGCGTTCCACAGTCCCGGGATGATGAGTCCCTCCGCGAGCGAACGGCGGGCGCGACCGGAGCGAACCTCCACGACCATGTCCTCTTCCCATCCGACCGTCCCCGCTCGGAAGCGATGGCCGTCGTAATACCATCCCGAGACGCGCTGCACGCCGCGCGATGGTCGGGTCTCGCTTAAACGTTGTCCGGGTCCAGCAGATGTTCTCGGAATCTTTATGGCGTGGGAGCTTTTCCTTCCGTCCGCACCATCGTGTCTCAGCCGGTTGGAGCGGGAAATTCCCTCCTACCGCCCTGTAGGAAGGCGGTGGCGCAATGCCGCCATAGCTCAGCCCGGCAGAGCGGCAGTTTCGTAAACTGCAGGTCGGGGGATCGAAGCCCCCTGGCGGCTCCCCATTCACACACCGCGAGCCGGCCCCGAACGGCCCACCGGAGACCTCGAGGGTGACTTACTCCCAGGACCTCGTCGCTCCAGGGTCAAAAACCGTGCCACAAGCCTGAATCCCTTCAACCTGGATGATGGACCAGACGGGGGGAGGAATCAGCATCGCATTGTTCTGCGTTGTTGTTTGCTCTCGGAGGATTTTTCCATGAACGATGTACGAGAGCGTCGGTCGACGAATGAGATCAAGAAACCATCGCTTCGAACGGTAGGGCTCGCGCTACTGTTGGTCGCCTCGAGTGTGTTCGGTGGGATTGCGTACTTCGCGCTCGCCGCGACCAGCCCAGGCGGGACACCGACGGTGACCACGTTAGGCAACCAGGAGCGCCAGGACATCACCGCCGCGAACCAATGGGTGGAAGGGAACATCGACTTCTGGTTGGAGAGCCATCTGTATGACGCCGAGGTCCGCTTCGATGCGGGCTCCAGCGGTGCGACGATCCCGAACGCGGTTGATGTCTCAATGTCTTTCTTCTTCGCCGAAAAAAACGCGATTGTGATTGACTGGACGCAGGACTGGTTCGTGACGTTGAAAGGGAACGTGATGTTCTACTCCAAGACCTCCGTCCCGCCCGGCGGCGGGCTCTTCAAGTGTAGCACGCCGCCGAACATCGTGACGATCCCCAAGGGCGGCAGCTCGATCATGGTTCCGCAGGCGGGGTCGATCTGCATCTCCGACGTCAAGGGCCTATCGAATCCGGATCCGAACCTGGGCTGGACCAGCCTCATGTCCTTGCCGCTCGCCGACTTGAACAAGACGCTTCCGAAGCGGAACGAGCCTTGCTCGACGGTTGTCAACGGGTTGTGTTCGTCGGGGGCAGAGTCGGAGTCGTCCCCTGCGACGGACCACTACTTCCGTGTCAGTTTCGTGGACCTCTTCGGACCGTCGGGCAAGTACCCGCAATCCTGGTGGCCGAACCTGCCGGCGGGCAAGAGCCTCGCGATTTACTTCCGCAGCCATCTCGCCCTGACCGGCATCTGGAAGACGGCGATCGGAGGTCCGGGCGGGGGAAGCCAATCCGAGTTCTGCATCACGACCGGTCCCGGAGCGATCCGGAACACGAATCCGTCCACGTACAACCGATGCAGCTGGACCACGGTCTCCCGCGAGGGTGCCGGCGGAGCCCAGGGCTCCAAGAACCACGGCACCCTCTTCGCCCCCGGCATTGGGGCCAAGACCATCCCGCTGCCTCAGGTCGTATCCCCGACCGGCTTCATCACGGTCTGCAAGATCGTGACCCTGGTCGAAACCGATCGCACCGGCGCCTTCGGTTCGTTGACGAACGGCTGGACGGTACATGTCGAGGGACCCTTCGGAACGAGCCTGACCGAGCTGACGGGGTCCGACGGACTGGGATGTTCCAAGTTCGGCCCGTTGTTCCCCGCGACCTACTCGGTGAGCGAAGTCGTCCAGGCCGGCTACGTGAACATCGGGACGATTGTGGTGCCCGAAAGCAGCCGGGCTCCCGGGAACGGAACGAGCCCTGACCCGAGCAACCCGATTGGGGTCATCCTGACGCTCAGCCAGGCGCAAAGCGGCAGCGGGCCGACGGTCACGTTCGTGAACTTCCCGCCCAGGCCGATCCTGAAGCTCTCGGAGTTCGGGTACACCAACACCCCGACGGGGACACCCATCCACGGCGTCACGTCGGGGGTGACCGTGTACACGGTGAAAATGACGAACTACGGGAGTGCGGACGCGACCCTCTCCGGTTCGCTGACCGTGACGGTCTCGGATACGACCGGGGGCTCGTTCGCGTGCACGGCGTCGAGTGGCCCGGGGAGCAGCTTGTCCGGTTGCACGTTGACGTTCGACGGCGTGTCGGTACCGATCGGGGCGACCGTGACGTACACGCTCACCCTTGAGTACACGACCCTCCCGACCGGCTCCGTTGTCGCAGCCAGCCTCGCCGCGAGCTACGTTCTCTCGGGTTCGAACCAGTCGTTTGTCCCATCCGGGGTCCCCGCGGAGATTCGGTTCACGATCCAGGGCGGGTAGGTTCGTCTCAGGGGCGTGCGACGCGCGCCCCACTTTCCCTTTCTTTTCCGCGAGCAGAGCTTCCGCGTGCCACTCGCGTGATCCGGTCCCCGTAGCCGCAGGGGGGTGGAATCCCTCCGGCGGCTTCTCGACTCGTCAGTCCCGCGTCGCCGTGCCGATCCGCCTTACTTCACTTCCTGACGCCGCCAGAGTCGATCGATCCGACCGGGCGTGATGAAGAACACCGGATAGAGCACGTAGGCGCCGAGGCTGAACACGGGGTTGACGAAGGAGAGCACGATCGCCGCCGCGGAGAAGCACGGCCCCATCAGCATGCGACGGCGGCCGAGCCAGATGAACCGGTCGTTGAGGCCCGCTTCCACGAGGTGATGATGGAACGTGGCGTACCAGAACGCCAGGAACATGAACACCTGGATGGCCAAGAGATTGAATCCGTAGGCCACGATCGTCACCTGCTCGAACGGGTGATGTCCCAGGAGGGCCGTCGTGAGCGGGAGCAGGCCGACGAAGAGGAGGAAGACGTTGTTGAGCCAGATGAACGTCCGATCCGTGCGCTTCAGAATTTGGAATCCCACGTGATGGCCGACCCAGAAGACGCCGAGCGTGATGAAGCTCAGCGCGTAGGTCAGGACTCCCGTCAGGACGTCCTCGATGGCGGGCAGTTCCTGGTGCGCAGGGCCGGTGATGTATGGGATCGTCAGGCTGAGCCCGAGGACGGTCATCACTGCGCCGAAGATGCCGTCCGTCAGGGCCTCGACCCTCGTCTTCCCGAGTCCCGAGACGGAGCCGCTTCGTGCGCTCATGAGGTTTGCCGGGCCATTGTGACAGTGGGCTATAAGGTCGGCCTGGCTTGGGGACCCGCAGATCCGATCACGCCGCATCGGACGCACGAACAATTTGTCGACCACTGGCGCGGGCCTGCGGCCCGAATACAAACTGGTCCTCGGGGTTCCGAAATCGAGAGCCGACGGCCCCAATCGCGCAGACCGACTGAGGGTTCACCCAGCGCATCTAGTTCGTAGCGCTTTCATGGATCGAGGTCGCGACGTCCTATCGTGTTCGCGGACGCCGGTGTAAGGAGACGTCCTAATGCGGAATCCTGTAGGAGCAAGATCTGAGGCTCGAATCCAGTTTTACAAGGTTACTATCGGCATAGGCATAGACGGTCTCATTCTTGATAACGCACGGTACGGCTCCAGCGAAGGTTCCGGTCTTCGCGAAAGGTATTTGACGGTCACCTCCCTTCGCCGCACCAGCCCGGAGGAGGGCGTCGGATGCGGTACGGTCTCATTGCGTTGTTTGCGATGGCAGTCGCTTTCAACATGCTCAGCTCGACGGTGAGCGCCACGAGGCCGATTGGGGCGAGCGCCTCGATCGAGTTCTCTAACACGTCGTTGTTGTTGGATAGCGGGAGCAGCGAGCCGGCGGTGACGATAGGGTCGGACGGGACCACGGCGCTTACGTCTCTCTCATGGATCACCTTCGGGACAAACGTCTGGAAAACCTCGTTCGGCGGGTCTCCGATCTACCAAGGAATCCCTGACAACGGCATCGTGTCAGGGCAGCTCGGTGGCGAGGACGCCGACGTGGACATCGGGTCGACCGGCACCCTTCATTTCACGAGCCTCGTCGCCCTGATCAACCCGCCGTTCACCACAGCCCGCCTTGGAGTCTCCGCGATTACCTGCCCGAATGCGGACACATCCAACCACTTCGCCAACTGCAAAGCGCAGATCATCGACACCGCCCAAGCGGACCGACAGTGGATCACTTCGGACGGGGCGACGGTCTACATCTCGTATCACGATAGCGGCTCGAGCACTTTGATTCACGTGCAGCGATCGGACGATGACGGCTTCACGTGGACCCGGGTCGGCGATCCGATTCCGGGCCACGATGGCCTCACCGGCATGTCCACGTTCAACAACGACCAAGGGCCAATCGTCGCGGACCCGACGACCCACTCCGTGTTCGTCGTATACGCGGCGGGTCAGGGTGGCCTCCAGAAGGGCACGAACGCGAACTTCAACAACATCGTCGTATCCCGGAGTACGGACAAGGGGTTGACGTGGACTCCGACCCTTGTGTACCACGCCCCGGTCAACACCGCGCTGAACAACGTGTTCCCGGCCCTCGCGATCGATCCGACGAACGGGAAGATGTATGCCGCGTGGTCGGACGCTCACACGGTCTGGTTCGCGGCGTCCTCCGACCACGGGTCGACCTGGAGTTCTGCGGTCGCGGTGAACTCAGGTCTCGCGGCGACGGCCGTGTTCCCATGGGTTGCGGCGTTCGGCGACAAGGTCGACGTCGTGTACTATGGCTCGACCGCGTTGAACAAAGACGACCCCACCGCGGTGTGGAACACGTACATGGCCCAGACGGCGGACGACGGTTCGCACTTCCTGCAGACCACGGTGTCCGCCCATCCGAACCATGTCGGCGTGATTTGCACGAACGGCACTGGCTGCGCGAGAGGCACGCGGAACCTGCTCGACCTGTTCGAGATTGCAATCAACCCGCTGAACGGCAAAGCGGCGATCATCTTCGCGGATGACACCTTGACGACGTACACCCGGAGCGACGGGACTGTCGCGCCGCTTCCGCAGGTCGTCGTGGCATGGGAGTCGTAGGACAACCACGGCCGGTCACGGATCGCCGCTCGCGGTCGCCGTCGGCCGGCTCAGCGCGGACTCGACTCTCGAGAACACGACATGGAGGCCCGCGGCCAAAGCGAACGAGGGTAGGGTGGCACCGACCGGCAGTGCAAACCCCACGATAATAAAGTAGAGGGCCGCGCCAGGAATCCAGCTCGCGAAAGCGGACCAGCGCCAGCGGGGAGCTCCCTCGAAGAAATCGTCTCTGGCGTATCGGCCACGTCGGACGACGAACGAATCCGCAATCACCACGCCGAGGAGAGGCACAAACAATCCACCGATGAGGAGCAGGAAATATTCGTAGGCGCCGCCGATGCCTTGGCCTGTGGCGAGTAGATACCACGCCGCTCCCGTGCCAATCATCGTTGCCGCGAGGATCGTTCCCGTCTGTCGGCGCCGAGGTGCGAGATTCTGGACAGAAACGGCGATCGAGTACACGTCCGCGAAGGCATTGTCCGTCTCGTCGACCAGGATTACTAGGAGCGGTAGGAGGCCCAATCCCAACAACCCGATTGCCGCGAGGAAGGCCGTCGGGTCAGCCGGATTCATCCCGAAGGCGGTGATCGCCAGCAACGCGAGGCCCGCGCCCAGAATGTAGAACACCGTGTTCGCAAGCGCGTATCCGAGGCCCGTGCCAAGGGCGGAGCCCCGCGAGGAGCGCGCGAAGCGGTTGTAGTCCGAGATGAGGGGCCACCACGAAATCGGCATCGCCACGACGAGGTCGATCCCGAGGAGGAGAGTGGGGGTGCCCGTGAAATTGGCTTCAACAGCGGGCGGCCGCAGATTCCCGTTGAGGCCATGCACGAGCAGCGCGATCGTGATCGCAGCGGTTGAAGCATAGACAAGCCAAATCGCGAATTTTTCGAGCCAATCTCGGACGACAGCTAGAGGACCGCCGAGGGCAAGAGCGACGGTGAGTGCGCCCCAGAGCGGCACGAAAATTGCCCCGGTCCATCGGCCGAGCGCGTTCCCCGAAAGGAGGGCGGCGGCTTCGCCCATCACGACGAGTTCGAATGCCGTCCATCCGAGGAGCTGCACGACATTCACCGCGGTCGGGACGTAGGACCCGGCGCGACCGAGTATCGGGCGGAGGCTGACCATCGTCGGTACGCCGGCGCGACTCCCGTGTCGGGCGGCGCCCGCCAACAGCGCGCTCCCGACGATGGATCCCGCGAGGGAGACGAGGACGGTCTCCCATAGCGTGAGGCCGAGGAGCGTCACAAGGAGGGCACCGGCCCCCAAGACCAAGAGCCCGACTCCGAGGCTCGACCACAGGACGAACAGGTCGAAGGTCCCGAGGACTCGCAACGCCTCCGGCACAGGGTCGACGCCCCATTCCGGCGGTCTTCGGAGACGGAACATCGGGAGGCCAAAGCTTCCCGGTATATATCGGGTTCGCGGGTCGACCGGCCGCCGGGCCTACGCCTTCGTCTTCGCGAATTTCTTGTACGAATGCTTCAGCGCGGTGACGAGCGGGAGTTCTTTTCCCGCGAGGAAATTGATGAGCGCTCCGCCTCCCGTGCTCACGTGATCGATCCGATCCGCGAGCCCGAACTGTTCGACCGCGGCGACGGTGTGTCCGCCTCCGACGATCGAAAGGCCATCCGCCTCGGCGACCGCCGTGAGCAACTCGCGCGTGCCGACCGAGAACGGCTCGAGTTCGAAGACGCCGGCCGGTCCATTGAAGAAGATCGTCTTCGCGCGCTGGATCTCGTCGACGTAGTGGGCGATCGTGTCCAGTCCGATGTCGTACACGGGCCACTTCGCCGGGAGAGCGGTCACGGGGACGGGTTTCCGCGCGCCGTCGTCGTTGAGGACCACGTCCGTCGGCCGGGAGATACGTCCGGGGAACTGTGCGAGGAGTTCCTTGCACACTGCGCGCTGCGCATCGTAGTCTTCGACTTCCCGGCGCATGAATTCGGTCGTCGGCTGGCCCGGGTCGATTCCGGCGGCATCGAGGAAGACGTTCGCCACCCCGCCGGATGTCAGCACGGAGTCCACGAGGTCCTTCTCGAGCATGTGACGGGCAACCGCGATCGAGTCGTCGGCCTTTACGCCGCCGAGGAGGGCGATCTTGGGCCGCTCGGGCTGTTGGACCGCCTGGCTCAGCATCGTCAGCTCCCGCTCCATCACCCGACCCGCAAGGGAAGGGAGCACCTCGCAGAACCCGACGAGGCTCGGCTGCGCGCGATGGGCGGCGGCGAACGCATCGAGGACGAAGAAGTCTGCGTGGGGCGCGAGCCGGCTCACGATGTGGGTCTGCGCCATCTTCTCGAGCTTCGCGTCCGCGAGCGCTTCTTCTTCCGAATAGAATCGGGTGTTCTCCAGGACGATCACGTCCCCGATGTGCATCGACTCAATCGCCTCGATCGCAGGCCGACCGAAGAGACTGGGCACGTATCGCACGGGGCGTCCGAGGAGCGCGCCGATTCGCTCCGCGTGGACCTCCAGCGTCGTGAAGTCGTCTTTCCCCGGCCGCGACTGGTGGGCGAGCAGCGCGACCTTCGCCCCCCGCAACTCGCGGATGGTGATCAAGTGCTCGCGGATCCTCGCGTCGTTCAAGAGCTCGCCGGTCGCCGGGTCGATCGGAGAGTTGATGTCCACCCGCAGGAGGACCGCTCGGCCCGAGAGGTCAAAATCATCCATCGTGAAGAAGTCCCGGGCCATCGGCATACGACGCAAAATCCCAGAGCATAATAGTCCTTTCGTATCGCACGTCGCGCATCGTCCGTCGCGCCACGCGCCTCCCGTTCTCAAACGAGGAAACTAGGTTGGAACCTTTTTAGAGGAGCCCCGGGAATGGGCCGTGGCCACCGAGGGAGCCATACGCCCCAGGACCTCCTCCTACCAGAGGGTAAACTCATCCGTACCACGCGAGGCGGTCCCACCGCGCTCAAGCAGCTCCTCCTCGATCTGAAGAAATACTCGTTCTCCGGCTACGTCCGGACGGTCCGAAGCGGGGGCGGGAAACGAGCCGAGGGAATCGTCCTCCTCCGCGGCGGGAACCCCGAGGCGAGCCTGTACCACCGCGACGGGACCCAGGACCGCGGGCGCAGCGCCTTGAAGAAAGTGTGGCAGGACTCGTACGACGAGTCGTGCGTCCTGGAACTCCATGCGCGCGTGGACATGGACGGCCTCGTCCGGGAGTACACGAACGCGATCCTCGAGCGCCCCGCGAAGGTCGTCAAGAAGACGAAGATTCCGCAGACGATGGAGCGGTCGGACATCGAGAAGCAGATCCGCGCGTGGAAGGACCGGGGGTACGACGTGTCCTCCGTCGAATCGAACCTCGAGGCCGAACCGTCGATCCTCGCCGCGTCCGTCGTCGCGATGCGCGACGGGGTGAAGAAGGCGGAGGCCGTCGGCGAGATCCTGACGGGACTTGATGTCTCCGGATTCGAATCCCGAGCCGCCATCCTCCGGGATAGACTGAAAGACCCCGTGAGACACCCGGACATCGACACGGAGGTCGAGAGCCTCCGAGACGCCGTGGATAGCTTGCGCCAGATCGAAGCCCGTCGCCAGCTCGAGATGGAGCGGGGGCGGGACTCTCAAGCGCGGACGAGGAAGGTCCTGGATCTCGTGATGAAGCAGCAGCAGGCGCTGCGGTCCGACGGCAGTCCATACTCCACGGAGGACCTCGCGCGAAAAGTCCTCGAGGAATCGCAGCCCGCTCGGGATGCCCAGACGAACGTTGTCCAGGCGTACACGTTCGAGTCGTTCATCGTCGGGGAGAGCAACCGATTCGCCCACGGCGCCGCGGTGGCGGTCGCGAAACAGCCGGCGAAGGAATACAATCCGCTCCTCATCACCTCGGGCCCGGGGCTCGGGAAGACCCATCTCCTCCACGCGATCGGGAACTACATCGTCTCTCATGCGAAGGAATCGAAGGTGATGTACATGACCTGCGAGGCGTTCGCGTCGAGCCTCGCCAACGCGAAGGAGATCGGCACCTTGTCCACGTTCCGAGAACGGATGCGGGGCCTGGATTGCCTCATGATCGATGACATCCAGTTTCTGAGTGGCATGCCGGAGATTCACGAGGAACTCTTCTACACCTTCAACGACCTGCACGACACGCAGAAGCAGATCGTCCTCGCGGGCGATCGCCCCCCGAAGGCGATCCCGAACCTCGACGAGCGCCTCGTCTCCCGATTCGAATCGGGCCTCGTCGCCGGAATCGAGCCTCCGGACCTCTTGATGCGAGTCACGATCCTCGAGCATCGCGCGCGCGACGAGAACGTCTCGATCGAAGGCGAGGTGCTGACGTGCATCGCGAATCTCGTCGACAACAACGTCCGGGAGCTCGGCGGGGCCTTCAACCGGGTCGTCGCGTTCTCGTCGTTGATGAATCGCCCGATCACGCAGGACCTGGCCCGCGAAGTCTTGTCCGGTGCGACCGCGGAGCCCTCCCCGGAACCGGTCCCGCCACCTGCGCCGGAGCGGACCGCGGAGGATGAGCGGGCGGCCCGCGCGCCGGTCTCCCCAACGGTCAACCACGAGCTCACACCAGGCCGCAGCTACCTGATAGAGGAGGAGCGACCCGCGAAGGCGTTCCGGCTCTTGACGGATTTCCTCGGTGGCGGGGGCGGCGGCCTGGTCATCACCCGGACGAACCCGAAGCGCGTCCGGCAGGCCCACGACCTTTCGGCGGGGCGGGTGTTGTGGCTCACGGACCGCGAGGGGTCGGCGGAGGAGACCATCGCCCCAACCCTGGAGCGGCTCGTCTACGAGATCGAGGACTTCATGGGGAAGCAGCCTCGGGGCGCCATCCTGCTCGACGGGATCGAGTACCTGGTTTCGAACAACTCGTTCGACGCCGTGCTGATGTTCGTCCGGCGGCTCCTCGATGCGATCTCCGAGAGTCGCTATGCGTTCATCATCTCCCTCGGACCCGCGACCCTGAAGGACCAAGAGCTCAAGGTCCTCGAGCGGGAGATGGAAGTGATCCGGTTTCCGTAAGTCCTCGGCCGACCTACTCGAGATCCTGAACCGCCTTGTGGAATTCGCGGATCTGCCGGAGGGCATCTCCCCACGCCCCTTGCTTCACGAGGGCGCTCGCGTCTTTGAGGATGCCGATCGGTCGGGAGAGATCGTTGCCTCGCATCTTCAGGTCCAACAGATCGTTGCGCGCCTTCCGCATCTGGTCCTGGACGAACGCGGGGACGTCTCTCTTCATCCTCTCTTGCGCTTGCTCGCCGAACCGGAGTGCGCCGGCGACATCCCGCCGGTCCAGGGACTCTCGTCCCTGTCGGAGCAGGCGCTCCGGGTCCCGGAGGTCCATGCCCATCGCACGGACCTCGCGCGCGAGGCGATTCCCGTCGTCGATGAGCTTGCGCGCTTCATGGAAGTCCTTCGCCTCGGTATGGAAGGTGCCGAGTGCCAATTGGAACCGGTCCCAGGCCGCGTCGTAGTCGCCGGCCTCCAGCCGGCCGACCGCCTCCTGGAGCTTCGGGGTGGCCGCCTGCACTCCCGTATCGCCCTTGGCGGCGCGGAGTTCCTGGATGAACGTATCGATTTCTCCGCCGATGAAGTCGACGAATGCGACGTCGAGCGCTCGGCGTGCCTCGGCGATGAGCGTGACGGCGCGCTCGATGTCGCGCCCCTTCCCGGCCTGGATCGCGTCATTGATGATCCGTTTCCCGTCCTCGATTTCCAGCCCGATGCGTTTCGCGGAGACCAAGAGGGGCTTCACCTCGTTGACCAGCTTGGGAAGTTCGCGGTAGAGGAGCTTCCGGTCTCCGAGTGGGATTCGCCGTTCCGCTTCCCGCCGATTCCGACGGAGTTGCTCGATCCGGTTTTGGAGGGGCGTCCGTGCCGGTTTCCCGGTGGCCGTGGGTGTGGCGAAGGACCGCGTCGGGACAGGCTCGGGCCGGGATTCCTCGATTGCAGCGGGCGGGCCGCGGATTTTCCCCATCGGGGCGGCCGCGGTCTGTGCGTCTTCCGCGAACCGGACCCCGCAGCTGGGGCAGCGGTCGGCGTCCGCGGGCACGGAGGCCTTGCACACCGGGCACTCGTACTCCGTCGATTCGCCTTCGGAGAACTCCGCGCCGCAACCCGGACAGACGGTCGCGTCCGCGGAGACCAGCGTCTCGCAGACGGGGCACAGGAACTGCTCGCCGAGATCGGCCGCGGCCTCCGTGGCGGGTCTCGGTTTCGCCTGCGCGCCGACCTCGGCCGATTCCGGGGCTTCCCGGGCGACGTTCTTGAGGGTCTCGAAGATTTCGCGATGGTCCTCTTTGCCTTCCATGATCGAGGCGAGGATCTCGTCGATGCTCCGTCCGTCCTTCACGGGCATCTCGGCTGGGTCCATGCCCCCGCCGATGTCGAACAAGGTCAGGTCCGTCTGGCACGAAGGGCACACGCGCGCGTCCGCCTCGATCGGCGTATCACAGACGGGACAGACTTTCGTTTCCTTCACTGGCGTAAGCCGACACCTCGAATTCGTCGACGCGTTTCTATCTTGAAACAGCGTACAAAGACTTTCCGGACTCAGTCCAGAGAATGATAAGTCCTCAGCCCAGATAATCAGCGCAAAACGATTAAGTGAGCCCTGCCCCCGTGTGATGCGTATCCGGCGCGGCCATGGCATTCCGCAGTGCAATCGAGGGTCTGGACAAAGTGATTCGGAGCGACATTCTCCCACCGAAGGTCATCCTCGTCACCGGCCCGCCGGGGTCGATGAAGACGTCCTTCTGTTACACGCTCATGTCGCGGTACCTGAAAGACACCGGGGAGTTCGGGCTCTACACCACGCTCGAGGAGACCGTCCAGTCGCACCTGCGGAACATGGAGTCCCTCGGCGTCGAGCTGTCCATGAACATGCAGATCAGCGACTTCACGGACCTCCGGGAGATCGACGCCGTCGTCGGTCCGGAGGACCAGACGGACTACCTGGCATTCATCGAGCGGATGATCGGTCACTACCGCAAGGTGCACGGTCACAAATTCAAGCTCTTCGCCCTCGATTCGCTCGGCGCCCTCTACTCCCTCATGGAGAACACGAACAACATGCGGAAGCGGATGTTCTACTTCTTCAAGATGCTCCGGGACAACGACCTCACCTCGCTCGTCGTCATGGAGCGGACGCCGAACGGAGAGAGCCAGCTCCTCGGGAACGAGGGGTTTCTCGTCGACGGCATCGTGATGCTGGGATTGGACCGGTCCCGCGGGAAGCTCGTCCGGTATCTGCAGGTCGAGAAGATGCGATCCGCCGATCACTCGATGGAGAAGCATGCGATCGAGGTCCGGAAGGGCGGGCTGACCGTCCTCGGTCCGATCTTCGACGCGGGGGGCAATTCATGAGGTACGCTCATACGCCGACGCCCGGGGGGCACGGCGCCATGCACGAACAGCGGAGGGCACCGTAAATGGCCGAAGGATCGATCCTAGACGCACTCGACGCACTGAAGAGAGTGGAAGAAAGCCTGAAGTCCCAAGATGCGGACAGAAAGGAGCGCGAGGCAGCCCTCCAAGATCAGGGGGCCAAGATCGAGGAAGAACGCCGGGTCCTCGAACAGGAGCGGACCTCTCTGGCGGAGGAACGGGACTCCCTCGTCGGCCGAGAGAAAGGCTTGCGGGCCCGCGAGAAAGAACTCGAGCAGAGCGAGCAAGCGATCGCCGACCGGGAGCAGCAATTCGATTCCACCCGACAGCAGGTCCTCGCGAAGGAGAACTCGCTCGTCTCCCGCGAGCAGGAACTCGCGAAGCGCCTCGAGGCCTTCATAAGGCGGGAAGAAGATTTCGCTCGGCGGGACTCCGAGGCGATCGCCCATGTAAAGGACATCGCGGCGCGGAAGGCCGAGATCGCCGCGAGGCAAGAGCAGATCGTGAAGCTCCTCGAAGACCAGAAGGCGAGCCTCGATGCGCAGATTGGTCGGACCCGCGAGCTCATGGAACGGGAGAAGAAACTCGCCGTCGAGGAAGACAACTTCGCCGCCGCCCGCGCGAAAATCGCGGAAGAAGGGAAGCGGCTCCTCGAGCGGGAGAAACAGTTGCTCGCCCAAGAACAGGCGATGAAGTCGATGCCCGCGACTCCCGTCGCCGTGTCTCCCGTCGCCGTGAAACCGGTCCCCGTGGCCTCGGCGTCGCCCGGGGGACTGAGACCTCAACCCATTCCATCCAGCCCGGCGCCCGCGGCGGCCTCGAAGCCCGCACCGCAGATGCCCGTCGCCATCGCGCCGGTGGCGAAGCCCGTCGCGAAGGTCGTCGTCCAGGCCGAGTCCAGCACGGGTGTCGAATCGGAAACTGCGTGCCCGGCCTGCGGCACGATGATCTCGTCCGATGCGATCATGTGCTACGCCTGCGGCCACCGTCTCCAAGACGAAGCCGCCGCCGAGGAAACATCCGAAGCGGAGGACGAGTCCGAGGTCCCTTGTCCGGCCTGCGGCACGATGATCTCGCCCGATGCGATCATGTGCTACGCCTGCGGCCACCGGATGGCGTCCGAGGACGATAAGTCCGCAAAGAAGGCCACCGTCAGCGTGAAGAAGGTCATGAAGAAGAAAGTGATCTGAGTCGGGTGGTCGGGTCGACGTCGCCGCGCGCGGGGCCTCAGCTCCACCCGTTTTTCTCCCACTTTTCGAGTCGATTTCGGCGATTTTTCCCGATTTCTATCTTCGCGACGTGATAAAAGGTTTCTCTCCATATGCCGGCGTCATTCTTCCGCGTGAGAACAGGTGCGTATCGGGATAGATAATCGCGCGGTAACCTATTTATAAAGAGGCCCCGGATGGGCCCGACAACATGCCCATCGGTCGTAGTCTTCCGGATGCGTTCGGCCGACTCGACCTCAGGAGGTCTTGGGTTGTCTAGCCGATCCGAACGGAATGCTAAGGCTCTGACGTGTTTGATCGTTTGGTCCGTCGCCCTCGGGGGACTCTTCGCCGCGATCGTGGCCCTCAGCCCGGCCGCGCGCGCAGGGACCTGCGACCAGGTCAGTGTCCTCATCACCGGGGATTGGACGGTCACGACTCCGCAAGTCTGCACCGGAATCACGTATACGGTCGACGGATCTGTGACCATTAATGCGGGAGGCAGCCTCACGCTCGTCAACGGAGGCCTCATGTTCTCAATGGATCGGGCTCACGCCGGCTACGCGCTCACCGTGAACGCGGGCGGTGAACTCGTCCTCGACCACTCGATCGTCACGACGAACCCGGCGCAAATCAGTCCGTACATCAAGCTCCCTCTCACCGTCTCCGGCGCGAACAGCCGGTTCACGATGAGAAACGGTGCGGCCCTCAAGTTCCCGGGTTGGTTCAATGCGACGGGCGCGACGATTGACATCACGGGTTCGACGATCACGGGCTTCACCGATTCCGAGATTGCGAACTCCGGGCTGAACACGGACGAGAACAACGACGGTCCGCTCATTGCCTGGGCCTCCACGACCGCGAGCCTCTACGGGTCTCGGATCGAACGGATCTACGAGAACACCACCGGGGGCAGCGGTGGAAATGTCGCCCTGACGGCGTCGAGCAGTCTCTACGCGTACGACACGTACATCGGAGTGGATTTCGCGGAATCCGCTGTCCAGGGACTGCACAATGAGCTGCAAGTCGACGGAACCTCGAACGCATACCTGTACGACGTCACCATTGACCGGACGCAGGACCCGGTCCTCATGTCGGCGTGGCAACCGGCCTATCGGCCCGCTCCAGGCGGAAACGTGTTCCTCCTGCGCTGGCTCCGTGCCACAATCGTCGACTCGACCGGGTTCCCGGTGAGTGGCGCAACGATTTGGTCGACGCTCAGCCCGAGCGGAACGACCGCGCAGTATCCGGACAACGGCCTGTCCGCGACGCCAAGCGCTCGGACGCTCGCATACCTCGGAAAGGCGGCGAGTGGCGCGAACGCCTGGAACCACACGGACTCGAACGGCATCGCGGTGATTCCGCTGTACACGGACCACATCACCGACGCCACCCTGCCGAACGCGGAATCGTTCGGCAACTATCAGCTGGCCACGACCTTCGCGGCAACGACCGGCCCGGGCGGCGTGGACTTCGACCCGTATCCGGCGATCAACGCGAACAACAACACGAAGCTCGTCACGGTATCCTTGCCCATCCAGGTGCGGACCGGGCCGGACCTCACGGTCCAGCCGGGGAGCGCCACGATGAATGTGCTGCAGAACCAGCCCTTCACGGCATACGCGCTGATTTCGAACCAGGGGCAGACGACCGCGTCGGGTGTCTCGATCGCGGCGTACCTTGATGGAAACCGCGCGACCGAGATCGCCCGGGTGAATGGCCTGACCGTGGTCACGTCCCTGAATCAGACGTTGAACGTGGCGGGCATCAGTGCGGTCGGGGCCCACACGCTCATGCTCGTCGTCGACCCGGACAACACCATCAACGAAGGCGGCACCGCGCAGGAGAGCAACAACTTCGCGAACATCACGCTGAACGTCCAGCCTCCTCCGGCCGGGTTCACGGCGCTCCTTACGCCGTCGGCAGGCCAATCCGTGGTCTCCGGAAGCGCGCTGAGCGTCACGGGATACGTGCGGGACTCGGGCTCGCAGGGCATCGGAGGCGTCGTCCTGAATATCGAGCTGCGGAGCGGCGCCACGGTGCTCGCGACGAACTCGACGATGTCGGACAGTAACGGCCTATTCGTCGGGACGATCACGGTGCCCCAGAGCACCCAGGACGGGTCGTACACGATCGTGGCGACGCCGGCGACGACCCTGATTCAGCCGGACAGCCGCGCGATCTCCGTACAACGATCGTCGTCCTTCCTGTTCCAGCAGGTCCCGATCCTCGGCATCCAGTGGTGGCTCTTCTTGGTCATCCTGGCGGCCGCGGCGGCCGTCGCGATCGGCGTGTCGCTGTACTGGAAGGTCTACGGCCTCGGCAAGATGGTCGAGTGCGGCGAGTGCGGCGCCTTCATCCCGGAGGACGCGACGACGTGCCCGAAGTGCGGCGTCGAGTTCGAACGGGACATGGCGAAGTGCTCGAACTGCCAAGCCTGGATCCCGGTCGACGTGAAGCAGTGCCCGGAGTGCGGCGTCGAGTTCGCGACGGGTCAGCTGGAGATGGCCGATTACAAGGAGAAGATGCGCCTCCAGTATGACGAAGTGGTCGCCCGGTTCAAGCAGGAAGCCTCTCGACAGCTGGGCCGCAGCCTGAGCGAAACCGAGTTCCAGGAATGGTGGCGCAAGCAGCCCACCTTCCTCACCTTCGAAGACTGGCTCCGCGAGGAAGAGGAGATGCGCAAGATGGGCTCGAAGCCATGCCCGACGTGCGGCACCCTCAACTCCGTGACGGCCAACGTCTGCCACAAGTGCGGATCCTTGATGCGCGAGGTGCAGCGGCCGCCGGGTGGCGGCGGAGGCGCCGCGCAGGTCCCATCCGCGGCCCGTCAGCCCGTCCGGGGAGCGGCCCCCGCCGAGGCTCCATCGGGGTCGCAATCGGCGCCCACGGTCGTATCGGCGGCGCCGGCCGGAGCTCCGGCCACGGACGCGATTCCGCGCCGGGTGATCCGCAAGGCGATCACGCCCCAACCGCTCATCCAGAAAAAGATCGTCAAGAAGCCGGTCGAAGACGAAGACGACGAGTCCCGCTCCGATGCGAGCGACGAGGATTCGAAGGAAGAGGACTCGTGAGCTCGCTCGTCTCGTGACGTTTCCTTCCCGTCATGGTCGTTCCGTGGAACCGGTTCGGCGCGGACCGAACGATAACCAAAGGACCATGGCCCTCCCTCGCCCTCTTCATGCCGTGCGGCGCCCTCGCGCCGTTTGGCGCCTCTTCCTGATCGTGGTCAGCCTCGTCCTTGAGATCCCGGGAACGGTCCGCGCGATCCTCCGCGTCTGACCGCAGAAGTCCTTATCTCGCTTGGGCGATGCGGCCACGGATGCGGCGGGAGGATCGGCGAGTCGTGGCCGTCCTCGGGTTCCTTCACGGCGTGGTCCACTCGAACATCTTGTCGATTCCCGTGTTCCTGCTCGCCTGGAAAGCCGAGTTCGGCGCGGACGACGTGACCCTCGGCTTGCTCGCGGCGGCGGGGTACGGGTTCTACGGCGTCGCGGCCGTCCCCTTCGGGTTCCTCGCGGATCGGCGGGCGCCGGCCCGATTGTTGCTCGTGTGTGCCGCGGGAATCGCCATATCGATGGCGGGCGTCGCCGCGAGCCCGTCGATCCCCCTTCTGGCCGTCTCCCTCGGAGCATTGGGCCTCTTCTCCGGCGTCTACCATCCCACGGGCCTATCGATCATTTCCCGCGTCGTCGTCGAGCAGGGCCGCGGGATGGGATGGCACGGGATGGGCGGGAGCCTCGGCATCGCGTCCGGCCCCGCGTACGTCGGAGCCGCATTGGCGGTCGGCTTATCCTGGAGGTTCGCGGCCGCGTCCCTGGCGGTCCCGGCCCTCCTCGCCGGTATCCTCCTGCTGGCCCAGCCTTTGCCGGAAGAGGCCTCCCACCGTCCGGCCGAAGCGCGCGTCCCGCTTCGCGGGCTCCTCACCCGCTCGTACGGGTTCATCCTGCTCGTCTACATGTTCGCGGGGTTCGCGTACCAAGGTGGCCTCACGTTCCTCCCCCAACCTCGATTCATCGGAGCGCGCTTCTTTGCCCTCGCCCTCGCGCTCGGTGCCGTCGGGCAGGTCGTCTCGGGGACGTTGGCCGACCGCCGCCAACCGGGCCGCCTCCTGTTCGCACTGTCTGCCGCGACGGGCGCCATTCTCCTCTCCTTGGCGGTCTTGCCGGGGGGGAGCCCGTTCATCGCGGCGGCGTTGGTGTTCGGCTTCCTCCTCTTCTCCCTCGAGCCGCTTCAGAATACGCTCGTGACGGGAGAGGTGCCGCGGTCCCTGCGGGGGATGGCCTTCGGATTCACGTTCATGAGCGTCTTCGGCATCGGATCGCTCGGGGCCGTCCTCGCGGGGTGGCTGCTGGCCCACGATGCGAGCGCGACGTTGTTCGTGGTCCTCAGCGCCTGCATTGCGGCCTCCGGGACGTTCGCCCTCGGCGTCCGTCGTCGGAGCGCGTCGTAGGCCGGCTCAGGCCGCGGGCACCGCGACGCCTTGCGCCTGCAACGTGTCGCGGATGATCTTGATCATGCCGTCCGGGTCCTTGTAATACGACGACACGATCTTCGCGACGTCCCGGTAGTTCTTGATCTCCATCCGCTTCATGTACTCGAAGATGTCGAGGCGGCGTTTGACCTCCTGTTCCATCCTCCGCTGGTTCCAGTTCCGGGCGAGGGAGATCTTCTCGTAGACGTACGAGTGACCGCTGTAGTTGAACGTGTCATCCGCGGGATTCCAGGTGTACGCCGAGTTCGTGATCAGCTCGTTCGACTCCGGGTCCGTCCCGACGACCTCGACGATCGCCTTCACGCGCCGGGTCATGTCGGTGCCGACCTTCACCTGCGCCTGGAGCAGGACGATGTCGAGGGCCGCGACGAGGGCCCGCGGCAAGTTGATCGGATCGTTCTCGAGGCGGTGGACCATCGCTTGGACGTCATCCGCGTGGAACGTCGTGTACGCGGACTTCCCCGTCGCCATGGCCTGGAACACAACGAACGCCTCGGGTCCACGGACTTCTCCGATCATCATGTACTGCGGCCGCTGACGCAGGGCCGCCGTGAGCAAGTCGAACATGTCGATCTCGCCCGCGGGCTTCCCCGTGGAGGCGACCCGGCCGCCGAACCCGGCGCGGGTGAGCAACGGCACCCAGTTCTCGTGGGGCAGGTTCAGTTCCCGCGTGTCTTCGATGGACACGATCTTCATCTGGGGCGGGATGAACAGGAGGATCGCGTTCAGCGTCGTGGTCTTCCCCGAGGCGGTTCCACCGCAGATGAGCATCGACTGCCCGTTCTCGATCGCGAGCCACATGTACGCCATCATCTCCGGCGACATCGTCTTGAACCGGACGAGGTCGAGCGGGGTGAAGGGGTTCTCCCGGAATCGCCGGATCGTGAACGAGGATCCTCGCTTTGTGACGTGCATGCCGAGGGTGGCCTGGAGACGCGAGCCGTCTGGGATCGTCGCGTCCAGCATCGGTTGCGCGACCGAGATGTGCTTCCCCGACCGCTGGGCGAGCCACACGACGAACGAGTCGAGCTCCTCCGCGTTGTCGAACTTGAGGTTCGACGGGATCGAGCCGTATTTGCGGTGGTAGATGTAGAGCGGCACGCGGACGCCGTCGCACGAGACATCTTCGACCTGTACGTCCGTCATGACGACGTCGATCGGGCCGTACCGGATGAAGTCCCGGTACACGTAATACAGGACGCGTTCCTTCGACACGGGATGGAGTTCGACGCCGAGTTCCCGGAGGAGGCCGTCGACGATGCGCCGCAAGTAGTTCTCCTTCCGGGCGCGATCCGCGTCGTCCAGCAGCTCGAGGTTCTCCACGAGGATCTCCTTGAGGACATCGAGGAGTTCCGACTCCTCTTCGATGAGCTTCGGCTCGATCGCCTCGTAAAAGTACTCGTTCGCCATCGTGTCGTAGAGAATCCGGACGTACGAGAAGTTCTTCAGGATCGGCTGGATCTCGATTTCGTTCATGTTCCGCTGAACGATCTTCGGGATCGTCGTGATCTTGCCGAGGCTCGTCTCCTCGACGCTGCTCACCTTCGGTGACTTGACTTTGATGCCCTTGTCCCCGAGGAGTCGGGTGAAGTAGCGCTTCTTGATCGAATCGAGCGTCGCGGCGGTGCTGCTCTTCTTCTTCTCGTCCATCCCGTCGAGCATCCGTTTGGCTTCGTCGCGTTCGGAGGCCTTCCGGTCGGGGTCCTCCGTGGGCGCGTAGTTCTTCTCCGTGGATTGGGCCATTCGGTCACCTCAGATGAACAGGAACGCGAACAGGGCGATCACGAGCATGATGAAGCTGTGCCTCAGTCCGTTCGGGATCTTCCCGGTGTCCAGGACGCCCGCGAGGATTCCGTCTCCGAGGCCGTGCACGACCGTCGCGATGAAGAACGCGATCCGGATCGAGTTGACGACCCCCGGAAGGTCTTGGGCCAGAGGGCTCTGGATGGCGCCTCCCGTGGAGGCCAGCGCGCCGCTCGCCTTGAGCATCTGCGGCAGGAACGTCACGTCGAGGATCCAGATTGTGACGAGGAAGACCATGAACGAGATGTAAATCACCGCGATGTACGTCGACATCGCGATCCGGCGCTCGTCCTCGGTCAGCTGGTTCTCCTTCGTGTCATGGCTGACCATCGTCAGGACGTCGGCGACGTCGCCTCCGGCGTCGGAGGACTTGACGATGATTGCGACGACCCGCCCGACCATCGGGGTCTTCACGCGCGTCGCGAAGAGGCGCAGGGCCTCCGTCGCGGGCACGCCCCAGGTGATCTGGGCCGCCATCTTCTTGATTTCCGGCGTGAGTTTCCCGTAGCGGCCTCCGGACGAGACGACGATCGCCTCGGCCAGGGTCATGCCGAACCGCCCGGCCTCCGCGACATCGCGGAGGAAGTCCGGGAGCCGGCGTTCGACCTGCTTGATCTCCCGCTGCAGCTTCGCCACATAGAATCCGTAGGGCCCGATGAAGCCGAGCGTCCCCACGACGAGCCAGTACAGGAACCGTTCCACGGGACCTTGGGTGGGTCGGAACGCGAGGTTCACCGAGTTGATCACGTTCAGGAAGGCGATGAACCCGAAGAGGACGAACAGGGCCGACCCGAGGCCGATGACGCTCTTGCGGCGGTCCCCCTTATCGCTCCGGCGCAGGCGGGCCTTCTCGAGCTCGACGTTCGCCATCTCAGCCCTCCTGTTCCATGTTCCAGATCACGAAGATGAACCCGAACTGACTCATTGGGATCATCAGCCCCACGACGACGTAGAGCAGCGTAACAACGAACCCGGAGCCTGTCGGATCCTTGGTAATGAGGGCCATGATCGCCATGATCACGACGAGGAACAGGGGGAACGCGACGACGACCGTCACGAACGACTCCGCGAGCATCCCGAGCGTCTCCATCTTCTTCCGCATCTCGAGGCGGTCTTCTTTCTCGAATTGCTCCGCCTTCACGAGGAAGTACGGCTTGAGCTGGCCCCCGCTCGTGGAGGTCGTCACGACGCCCTGCAGGAAGTCCGAGAACTTCGAGGACGGGGAGCGCTGCGCCGCCTTCCGGAGCGCGGTCAGGATGTCTAGGCCAAGCAGCTCCGTGTCCCGGGTGATCCATTCCGCCTCCCGGGCGACCTCGCCGTAGATGGTCTGTTTGGAGAGTTCCTTGAAGATCACGTCGACCGGGACATCGGCCGAGGCCATCGCGGAGACGAACGACATCGCGCCGGAGATCTTCTTGTCGATCTTGCGGCCGCGCTTCTTCGCCATCCCGGCGGGCTTGCCGTGATAACCGACGGGCAGGCCGAACGCGTACATGTACGAGAAGAAGATCGGAAGGGCCGCGACGAGGCCGAAGATGACCAGGAGCGTTGTGATCGGGATGCTGAGGATGAACAGGAAGAGCGAGGCGACGAACGCGGCGACCACCGCGCCGACCGCTGCGAACGTGGTGTTCATCCAAGCGAGGGCCAGGTACTCCTCCGGACGCAGCCTGATGTGGGCCTTCAGGAGGTTGTCCTCGAGCTCCGGGTTGCCTTCACTCCGGGCCTGGACGAACTTCCCGAACATCCGCCATGCGACCTGCGCCTTCGGGGGCAGGCTGACATTCACGGGCTTGGCTCCCTTCGGCAGCTTGACCATGTGGGCGGCCTTGTCGGACTCCTCGCCGGGGCGGAACCGCTTCGTCTTCGTGAGCGTGCCCCGCGTCTCGAGTTTCTCGAATGCCGAGCTAGCCAACGGTCTCGCCTCCCGCCTCGACGGCTTTCAGGACCGCGTGGTCCTGCCAGCCCATCTCCCCCCGGACGCGTTTCGCGGTCTCCTCCGGGTACTGGTAGTATTGGACGACGATCTTCGCGATCTCTCGGAAGTCCAACATGTTCTTTTGCATCATGTAGTTGATAATGTCGACCCGGCGCTGAAACTCGGCCTCCATCTCCTCGTGAGTCATGTTCTTCATCTCCATGATCTCATCGAACAGGAACGAGTGCCCCTTGTAGACGAAGGTGTCCGTCGCGGCGTCCCATTCGTAGACCGTGTTCGTGATGAGTTCGTTCGTCTCCGGCTCAAACCCGACGAGCTCGACGATCTGCTTCATCCGCCGCACGATGGAGTCTCCGATTCGAGCGTGGGACTGGATGATGACGAAGTTCAACGCGGTCAACAGGATGCGCGGCGTGTTGATCGGCGGGTTTTCCAGGCGGTTCACCATCGACTTGACGGAATCCGCGTGCATCGTGGACATCGTCGGGTGGCCCGTCGCCATGGCCTGGAACATCGTGTACGTCTCCTTGCCGCGGACCTCTCCGACGACGATGTAGTTAGGCCGTTGCCGCAACGCGGCCCGCACGAGGTCGTACATGTCGATCTCGCCGCCCGCCTTGCCGTCGGCGCCCCGTTCGCCCACCCCGGACCGCGTCGTGCCCGGGATCCAGTTCTCATGGGGTAGGTTGATTTCCCGGGTGTCCTCGATGGACACGATCTTCGCGCCCGGTCGGATGAAGAGGGCGGCGCTGTTCAGGGTCGCGGTCTTGCCGCTGGCTGTCCCTCCACAGACCATCATGGATTTGCCGTTCTCCACGGCGACCCAGAGGTACGCGACCATCTCCGCGCTCGCGGTCCCGAACTTCACGAGTTCGACCGGGGTGAAGGGCTTCTCCTTGTACCGCCGGATCGTGAACGAGGATCCGCGGGTCGTGACCTCCTTGCTGTATGTCGCTTGGACACGATGGCCTTCGACGGAGGTGCCGTCGAGGATCGGGTTCGCGACGGAGATCTGCTTGCCGCATCGCTGCCCGAGCATGACGGCGAATGAGTTCAGGGCGTCCTCGTCAGCGAAGACGACGTTCGTCTTGATCGATTCGAACTTCTGGTGGAAGATGAACAGCGGGATGCCGGTGCCGTCGCACGAGACGTCTTCGATCCTTAGGTCGGACATCAGGACGTCGACCGGGCCGTATCCGACGAAGTCGCGGATGATATAGTACACGATCTTGTCCTTCGACGCCGGCGCCAAGCGCAGGCCTCGGGACTGGATGAACGAGTCGACGGCCTCCTCGAGGTATTCCTTCTTGTCCTTCTCCGCCATCTTGTCCCATTCGTACTCGAGGGTGCGGTTCAAGGAGTCCTTGATCATGTCGAGGAACTCCTTCTCTTCTGCGTTGAGCTGTGGCTCCCAGACCTCGTACACGTATTCGGAGCGGTCGTGGTCGTAGACGACGCGCGAGTAGGTGTACGGCTCCCGGATCGGGATCACCTCGATTTCCTCCAAGGTGTCGCGGGAGAGATTCGGGATGTGCGTGAGGTAGGAACCGCGCGTCCCGGACCACTCGGCCTTCTTTTGGATCGCGCCCCTCGGCATGAGGATCTTCTTCTGTTTCGGCATCTGTTCCACCTCAGAACTGAACGTTCGATGTCGCGTCTCCCACTCCGACCTGGACCTGCGCGTGCTGCAGGCGGAAGTAGCTCAGGGGGAGCACGGGTGAGTTATGAATCTCTAGATGCATGATGTAAGTTTGAGTCGTCGGGTTGTACTTCGCTGAGAGGATATAGATGATTGTCGCACCGATCTTCGCAGTGAGGGAGATATCCAACGAATTCTGTGAGAACAGACAGGGAGAAAATGACGTCGACGGGCACAGGTTCAGCGAGGACGCGAGCGTCGCGTTCAGGAATCGGTACCACGCGAGGCCATACCGGGAGGGGTGGTCGACCCAGATCACGGCGTTGGCGGGGAATCCTCGGTAGTCCTGACGGTCGAAGGCGAACACTTGCGTGTTCACGACCTCTGTGCTGGTCCCGGACACGCTGCCCGCCCCGTAGAGGCTGACCAAACCGAACGAGATGTCGAGGGTGTTGTTCGTCTTCAAGACGCTGAATGTCGGCTGGGCCCGGATGACTTGGCCGTCCGACTGGGACCGAATGACCGCTCCGTTCTCGTACGCGATCGTCTGCGGGATGTAGTACCTATTGCCAACGTCGAGCTGGATGGCACCGCTCGACGTCTCATTGACGGTCGCGACTTGCAACGGAACCGTCGGGTTGGGTATGTACGAGAAATTCACCCAGAAACCACCTGCGTCCGGGAACGACTGGAGCGTGCCGAGCGTCGATGCCGCGAAAATCGGGACGCCGTCGACCCCGAGACTCACTGCGGACGAGGCCGTCACGGGGATGTAGTGCGTCCCCGCGATCTGGGCGGCCTGTGCCGAGAGGATCTGAAGGTCGATTGCGCCTTTGATCCCGCCGAACTGGCCCAGGGCCCCGTTCATGTGAGACGCCTCGGAGTCTTTCATCCAGACGGGCACGTACTGGTTCACGATGAGGCTCAGGAACGTCAGGAACACGAGGAGGGCCATGATCGTGCCGACCGTCGAGGCGACCCCTTCCTCGTCCCCGCGAATGTCGCGGATCAAAAGACGCATGAAGTCACCTGAGGAGTATTCTCCGTGGACATTCCATCGACCCATCCTGGATGACGCTATTTATAGGTGTCGCGCTGAAAATCTGACCTTGAGAATGAGTTGATTTTCTCCATGTGAACGGGACCGTTTTTCGCCCTCCATTTTCGAGGCGATTTCGGTCCCCGCGGAGGGCCTAGCGCCGCCGTTTCGGTCCTCGCTTCGCGGCGGCGTAGAGCAGCGTCGCCTCGCCCGCCATGAAGCGCCGCATCCCGTCAATCGAGGCGTATTCGTTCGGCGCGTGAGCCCGGGATCCGTGGCCCAAGCCGGTCGACACCCAGGGCAACCGGAGGTACTCGTCGAAGGCAAAGGCGGGCATCGTGCCTCCGCTCGAAGGCCAGACCTCCGGTTTCCTCCCGTTCGCCTCGACCGCTTCGATCGCGGCCTTTGCGATCCACGACTCCGGGTCCGTCTTCGCGGGGCCGTACGGCCCGTGGACTTCGATGCGTAGGTCGTCGTACCCCCGTTTCTTCAGGTGGGCGCGCAATTTCCTCAGGGTCACCTCGACCGTCATGTCCTTGACCAACCGAATGTCGATCTTCGCGTACGCTTCGTGCGGGAGGACCGTCTTCGTGCCGCCGTGTTCGATGTAGCCGGAGTAGATGCCGCAGATGTTCACGGTCGGTTCGAACAGGTATGTGAGCAAGAGCTGGTCCTTCGGCACGTCAAACTTGAACTTCGCGGTCCGCTCCTCCTGGAGCCACGCGGACGGGTCGAACGTCTTCGCGAGGGTCTTGACCATCGCCGCGTCTTTCTTCGTCGGCGGGACGACGTCGTCCCAGATTCCATCGATCGCGGGACGTTGGTTCTCGTCGACCAGCGTGTTGAGCGCCTGCAGGAGTCGCCAGACCGGAGACCCGATCCACACGGCGTTCGAGCTGTGGATCTCGCTGTCCATCGGGCCGCCGGATTGCGGATTTCCCCGGGACCAGATCGTGAGGTAGAGGCATCCCTTCACCCCGAGGTAGATGGTCGGCACGCCGCGAAGGTCCTCGGAATAGTCGTTCGCGATCGCGGCGTCCGCCTTCAATTCTCGGCGGTGCGTTCGGATGTATTCGATGAAGTTCGCGCTGCTGATCTCCTCCTCGCCCTCCGCGAGGATCTTCAGGTTCACCGGCATCTCGTCGACGTCGCGGATCGTCTTCCATGTGAAGAGATGGTTTGCCAGGGCTCCCTTCGAGTTCGTCGAGCCGCGGCCGATGATCGCCTGGCCGACGCCGGGCACGTCGCGGATCTCCGCGGCGAACGGCGGCGACTGCCACGCGTTCAGGTCGCCGACCGGCTGGACGTCGTACATCTCGTACACGATCAGGGTGACAGGCGCGCCCACGTCCAGCTCGCCGATGACGAGCGGGTGGCCTCCTTTCGACCAGGTGCGCGTCTTGCAGCCGATGTCCGCCATCATCTGCCGGACGAGCTCCGAGCACTCTCGGATCCCTTCGCCGGTCGCGCTCACGGAAGGCTGACGCAGCAGGCGCCGCGTGTACTCGAGGGCGTCCGGGAAGCGTTCATCGAGCGCCCGCCCGACCTCCGGCGGCGCGAATCCGGCCATTGCCCGGCGGGAACGAGGACCGACTCAAAAGGTTCTCGGTGTCTCGCGGCGCCGCTACGTTCTTGGGCGCACCCGCGATTGCGACACCCGATGTTCCGAATCGAGGCGGACGTGCTGATTCCCGGACGCGGGGATCCGATCAAGAACGCGGCGCTCGTCGTGGACGGAACGGTGATCGCGTATGCGGGTCCGATCGAAGGCGCCCCATCCGCGGCCGGTGCGACCGTCGCCAACGTCCCGGCGCTCATGCCGGGAATGTGGGATGTCCACGGGCATTTCATGGGGATTCGAACCCTGAACGTCGAGGAGATCGCGCGGACGCCTCTCGCGGTGCTGGCATCTCGGTCGACGAAAGATGCCGAGGTCGCGGTCTCGGCCGGATTCACGAGCATCCGGGAGCTCTCTGGGCTCGGCGTCCATCTGGCCCGCGTCGTCGCGGAAGGGACGGTCCGCGGGCCGCACATCTACGGGGCGGGCGGAGCCCTGAGCCAGACCGGAGGCCACGGGGACCTTCACACGTTCCCGCTGGACTTCGTCCACGATGTGTTGCGTCGGACCGGGTTCTCGTACCTCTGCGACGGCGTCCCGGAATGCCTGAAGGCGGTCCGGATGCAGCTCCGCGTCGGGGCGAGAGTCATCAAGGTCCTCGCGTCGGGCGGCATCGCGAGCGAGCTGGACCACCCGGTCCATGCGCAATTCTCGACGGAGGAACTCGAGGCGATCGTCGCGGAGGCGGCGCGGGCGGATCGGGTCGTCGCCGCCCATTGTCACGGCAAACCCGGCATCATGGCCGCGCTCCGGGCCGGATGCCGGACGATCGAGCACGGCACCTTCCTTGACGAGGAAGCGGCGGACCTCATGCTCCAGCGCGACGCGATCCTGGTGCCCACGCGGTTCATCATCGACCGGCTCGTGCGATTCGGGAAGGAGGCCGGAATCGCGGACTATGCATACCGCAAGGCCGTCGCGGTCAACGAGCAGCACCAGAAGGCGTTGCGCCTCGCGATTCGCAAAGGCGTGCGGATGGCGACCGGGTCGGACATCTTCACGTCCGCCGGGGGACCGGCCGGATGGGGCCTCAACGGCCACGAGGTCGGGCATCTCGTCGAGGCGGGGATGAAGCCGCTTTCGGCGATCGAGGCCGCGACGGCCACGGGGCCGCTCACCCTCGGCCCGCAGGCCCCGAAATCAGGAGAGCTAAAGGCCGGCTACGATGCGGATTTCCTCGCTCTCGCAAAGAGTCCGCTGGACCGAATCGGAGTCCTCGCGGAGCCCGAGAACATTCGCAAGGTCTGGATCGCTGGACAACTCGCGAAAGACTTGCCCATCTGAGTCGAACGCGCCGCACGCGCCCAAAAACTATTTCTCCCGCAGGGCGTTCGGACGCCTCGCGCCGCGGTAACTCAGTTTGGGAGAGTGCGAGACTGAAGATCTCGAAGTCGCCGGTTCGAGCCCGGCCCGCGGCATGGCTCTCCCGAGGCGCTGTCTCGTTGGAACCCTCGATTCGCCCCTTCAAGCCCTTGGCGTGGTCACCGGTCGGCCCTCTTCAAAACCTGAAGCGCGGTCGTCGTGATCCATCGGCTCGGGCGTCCGGGGACCTCCAGGCCGAGCGGATAGAACGGCCCGCGGAACTGGTATGCCGGGTCCTCGGTGTCCGGGTGAAGGGCATCCATGTTCCAGCTCCCGTCCCGGTTGCGCATCGCCTCGAGACGGTCGAGGGCGGGCCGCATCCTCGGGTCCTCGCCGAAGCCAAGGGACGTGAGGGTGTCGAGTCCGACCAGGAGGTCGTAGTAATAGTGGACGGGATAGTGGAGCCGGAACCACGGACGGTAGGGCGCGGGTCCCTCCCGAAACAACCGTCGCTCGAGGTAGAATTCCGCGCCCCGCTCGATCGATTGGCGGATCGGCGGCGTCCTCACCTCGGAGGGGATCGCCACGAAGGCGGCGAGGGCCTCCCAACAATCGAGCGTCCCGGTGCGGGAGCGGAAGCAGTGCCAGCCCCCATCCTTTTTCTGGTGGCGGACGAGCCATTCGATGCCCGCTTTCACCCGGGGGTCCTTCAGGTAGCCGAACCGGGCCATCATCCGGACCGCGTTCCCGGTGATGCACACTTCGCTTGCGGGGCCCCCGAGATCACCGGACCGCGCGAATCGGTCCAGGAACAGCCGCGCCGCTTTCGCGACTCGCGGGGTCTTCTTCGTGAGACCCAGGTCCGAAAGGACGATCAGCCGCCAGTTCGTCGCCACATACTTCGGCCGGTATAGATCGAATGCGGAGCTGCCCGGGGTCACCCATTGCCCCGACGGGTGCTGTCCTCGGAGGATCTGGGCGGCCCATCCCTTCCTCCCGATTTCCCGTTGGGCGCGGACGACCGCGGGATCGTCGGCGGGACGATCGAGCAGATCCCGCAGCACCCGGAGACGGACGCTCGGGTCCGCATCCTTCGCGAGGAGCCAGTTGCGGAGTCCACGGCGTAGGACCATTCGGACCTGGGAACCCCCGGTCCATATTTATCTTCCTCATGGGAGGGCCGTTGCGGCGCCGGATGCGATAGGGTCTTATGGACCGAGCCGTTTCAAAGGGCATCCCGCCTTAGCTCAGCCTGGTCAGAGCGGGTGACTGTAGAGTGCTCCCGTGCCCACTCGCGTGCGCGGTGCCCGCTGCCATCATCAGGCCGCCGGTTCAAATCCGGCAGGCGGGACTTTCCTTCCGAGGTCCGAAGCGAACCCGACGCGACGCCAGTGCGACGTACGGACTACGTCCGCGCTGCGGCCTCGACCTCGTCGGCAGCCTCCGCCTCCGCTCCGGGTTGCCCCTCGGGGATCGGCGTGGTCCACCCCTCGGCCAATCTCAGATACAAAAACACGGGTTCTCCGAGTCGGGCGATGACGGTCCCTTTGTGGTTAAGGGAGTAGCGCGCGGAGTCGGGCTGGCCGAACGAGTGCCCCTTCTCGACCAGTCCCGCGGCTTCGAGGGCCTCCAGCTTCCGGGTCAATTCCGGGGTCGTGAACCCCCCGAGGATCGTCGCGAGCTCGCTGGCGCCGACGGATTTCTTGAGATAGATCGTCGCCAGGATTTCCAGGAAACGATTCCCGAAGATGCGTCGTGCGATCGAGATATTCCTCCGAATCGTTTCGTCGACGTCCATCTCGGGCACCGAGCCGGCGCGGAGGTAGATGTCCTGGGAGAACCGAAAGCACATCTCCGAGAGGACGGCGAACCGTTCCATCAGGTCCCGGAAGATGTGTTCGTCCTTCGGGGAGAGTCGGACGGATGTGGCTGCGGCTGGGCGGGAGGGTGCCTGACCGCGAGTCACTCGCGGTTTCATGCCGAACCGGACGACGTCAGGGTATAAGGGCGTCATGTACACACAAGTACACATTTCGTTTCGTGATAGCAGATGGCCGGCTCGGGTTACCCGTGCGCGAGCCCGGCCCCGTCCGCCCGCTGGCTTGTAACGCATTCCGTGCGGTTCTATGACACCGTACACATAGCGTACATTCCCCCGGACGGACTTCGTGTTCCGGGAGGTGGGGCAACAAGTAGGGTCGGAGTCGATCCGACGGGGCGCCGACGGGCCTAACCGGCGTGTGCCACGGCGCCTCGCTTCGGAGATCGAGTCGTTCCGGTGATTTCTCGCGCTCGGTTCGCGAACCAACGGATCAAAGCGGTCCGTGTCACGTCGGTGAACACATAAGAACACATTGGACCACACAGTCGTGATATATCGCAGCCCGGGTTTCGTTCATCTCTTGCGTTGGGTGAGCGGATGTTGAAGCTCGAACGGGGGGCATCTCCAGAGGTGCCCTTGCCCCCCGAGTTACAGAAATTGCTCGACCGAAAGACTCTGCTCCTCCTGGTCAAAGGGGAGACCGGGACGGGGAAGACGACGGCGGCGTTGGAGCTCATGAGCCGCCTCCGAACGTCGGGAGACACGGTCCACATCTCGACGCGGACGTATCCGGACAAGCTCGTGTTTCAACATGCTCTTTTCTCGAAACTCGCGGCCCAGAAGAACATCCACTTCTTCTCGACGCTCGAATTCGACCCGACCCAGTTCGTCGTCGGGAACAACGTCGTCTCGGGCCTCCTTCGGCTCCTGTCGTCGATGGACAACCCGCTCGTGGTGCTGGACTCCTGGGAGGGCATCGCCGACTACGTGCCCCCCGAAGCGCGAATGAAAGTCGAACAATCGCTGATGGCCGTCCTCGAAGGCACGGGGGCGCGGATGATCCTCGTCAGCGAGCACCCGGAGACGAACAGCACGTTGGACCAACTCGCGGAAGCGATCCTCGTCCTCCACCAGCGGGTGATCGACGATCGGCGGGTCCGCGAACTCGAATTTCGGAAGTTGCGGGGAGTGCCGATCCGACAGGAACGATATCTCTTCACGCTGGCCGGAGGTCGCCTCCGCTACCTCGAGCCGTTCGCGTTCACGTTGCCGGAACGGACGTCGATGTTCCGACCCTTGGAGAACACCGCGACCCACATGTCGACGGGCAGTCGCGACATCGATGCCCTGCTCGGTGGCGGCGTGCCGCGGGGCTCGACCGTCCTCCTCGAAATCCGCGGCGACGTCCCGTTCGAAGGCCAGATCTACGTGCCGCTCACGGCCCTGCTGAACTTCCTGGCGACGAACAATGCAGTAATGGCGTTCCCGTACAGCGACTACGATCCGACACGGGCCCGGTTGTTTGCCACCCAGTTCATGCCGGAGGACGTGTACAACGCGAACATGCGCGTCTTCACGACGGACAGGGTCGATGACCCGGTGGCGATCAAGTTCTCCCTGAATCCGACCGAGGACTTCGACAAGTGGCTCGGGACCTACAGCGCGTACAAGGCCGAAGGAAAGACGATCTGGATGCTCATGGCGCTCGACACTGTCGAGAATTTCTACGGACAAGGGGTGATGAATTTCCTCGCGACGGTCGCGGCCCGGGCCGCGGTGAACAAGGACATCCAGTCGATTGTCGCCCGGCCCAACTTGGCGCTGACGCAGAAAGTCGCGAACATCTCGCAGATCCACCTGGTCCTGAGCCAACGATGGGGCACGCTGATCCTCTACGGCGTGAAGCCCCGGACGGGTTTCTACGCGCTCCAGTTCACGTTCGGGCACGGCTATCCGGAGTTCGAGCTCATCCCGCTCGAAGACATCTCGTTGAGCGACGGGTCCGGTCTGGAGAAGGAGCGGGTTCCGTCCGTGACGTTCCCCGGCCGTCGTCACGAGGTCCGTTCGGATTTCTTTGAAACGGTCATGAACTCGCTAACGCGGTCGAAGAAGGGGGCCGCATGATGGCGGAGAAGATCCTGGTCCGACCGACGTTGGATCCGGATGCGCGGGTGTCCACCGGGGTTCCGGGACTCGACGACATGCTCGAGGGAGGCTTCCCGGCCGGGAGCCTCATCACCCTCGCCGGCCGACCGGGGACGGGAAAGACGATCTTCGGCTCGCAGTTTCTATACCAGGGCGCCCGGGATGGGGGCGAGCCCGGGATGTACGTCTCCATGCTGGAGGGGCGCAAGGCGTATTTCCGCAACATGACCCGCCTTGGCCTGGACCTCCCGCCACTCGAGAAAAAGAACCTGTTCCGGTTCCTCGAGATGCCCACGCTCAGTGCGGAGGGATTGCCCGCGATTTGGGAGGAAATCGTCCGGAACATCGACGAGGCCGGCATCGTCCGCCTGGTCATCGATTCGTTCACGGCGATGTCCCAGGCGTTCGGGACTCAAGGCGACATCCGCGTGTTCACCCACATGCTCCTGGGGAAGATCATCGGAGGGGCCGGCTGCACGACCCTCATGATCACGGAGAGCGCACCCGGGTTCCTCGGGACCGAAATCCCAAACCCCGGGATGCAGGAATTCATCGCCGACGGCGTGCTCCACTTCCATCTGGTGCCAGTGGCCGGGGACGCGCGGGTCCGTTACATCGAGATCACAAAGATGCGGGGGACGAACCACCAAATGGGACCAATTCCGATCGACATCGGGAACCACGGAATCTCGGTCAGATTGTCACACATCCCTGGGCGGAAGTAAGCGGCTGCCAGTAGGGGGCGTGTGCGTGGTACATCTGGCCGGACCGATGGGGCTGAAGGAAAACAAGTTGTACCAGGCCGCTTACTGGAAGGCGTTCGAAGACTTCTTCGGGAAACAGAACTCCGCGGTCGTGAAGGCGATGATGCTCGCGAAGAACCCGAAGGCCGACACCGGGACCGGTGAGATCGATCGGGTGTGCTTCGGCCTCCGACAGACGATGGGATGGCTCGCCGAAGCGATCGAGAAGAAGGCCTTGTCCAGTCTCGGCCGCTAGCGACCGCCGTCACAGGGTCGAACGATCGCGCGACCGTCACTTGATCGAAAACCGAGCGACCACTTGGTTGTCGGTCTTGTCAATCAGGAGATCCGTCTGCAACATGTCTCGGAACGCGGTCTTCAACAACGCCTCGTAGTACATGGACCACTTCGAACCGGCACTGTGTTTGAGGATGATCGTCCACTTGCCGCCGTCCACGTGTTCCTCATATTCGAACGCCCGGCCATATCTGGATTGCAGGCGAGGGAAGCCGATGACCATCGCTTGGAGACTCACTTCCTTGAACCAGAACGTGATGAACTCGGGAATGAGATTCTGTCCTACCCACCGTCCGAGGTCTGCCGCCTCCTCGTTGGAGAGGCGTTCCATCATCCGCTCGATCAGGGAGCTCGGGAGCGCGACGAGGCCGAACTTCTCCGCGTAGATATCCCACTCGACGAGCCGGCGGATCGCCTTGTTGACGAGGAGATTCACGCTGACTCCCTCCCGCTCCCCAAACTTGCGGAGGAAGTCGTCGACATCCCGTTCGATGCGGATCGTACGGGTTACGCTGCTGCTCGGGGGCAACCCACTCCTCCCGACCGGAGACCCAAGTACAAGTGTATACGTCAAACTACCTAATGCTTTGCTCGCAGCAGAAGGGCGGTCACTCGTAGAGGCGAAGGCGGACGACGACCTGGTTCTCCGACTTCTCGACCTTGACGTCTCTCTTCAGGTGGTCGTGAAATGCGGTCCGGATGGCCTCCTCGTAGAAGGTCGACCATTTCGCGCCGCTCCCGTGTTTGAGGATGATCGTGCGCCGGTCCCCTTCCTCGAGCTCCTCGTAGGCGAAGGCCCGCCCGTACTTCGCCAGTAACTTCGGGAACCCCTCGAGCAGCGTGTCGGGCGTGACCTCCTTGAACCAGAACGTGATGTATTCCTTCACCAGGTTCTTTCCCGCCCAGATCCCCAGCTCCCGAGCCTCCTCGTCCGTGAGGCAGTCCATCAGTTTGATCAGCATGGCCGAGGGCAACGTGATGAAGCCGAACTTCTCTCCATACGCGTCCCACTCCACGAACTTCCGGAGCGCGCGGTTGACGAGCGTGTTCACGCTCGTATCGCCTTGTTCGGCAAGGTGCCGCAGACGCTCGTCCGCATCCTTCTCGATCCGGACGGACCTTGTCACGCTCGCCTTGCCTGGCATGAACCGGCCCTGCCTCACGCGTCCTAGCACATCGTTCTTTGTGTTCTTAGATGTTCTTTTGCACTCAAGGCGACGGTCGGCGACACAGGCTAACGGGGTCGAACCGGTCCAAAACATACGCCTATTGACCCTCGCCGCACCACCGGGTCGCGGAGAGTAAAGATGGCACTCGGGATCACAAAGGGCGTCAAGGACCGTCGGCCAAAGGCCACCTCGGTTCGAGCGCGGGTCCGTCGGACGCTCTTCGAACATGTCCCAATGACCGGGTCGGGAGCGACCATTCGGGCGGGTCCGGACGGAGGCGGGATCTTCGGGGGTTCCCTACCTCTCTCGAACGAAAGCGGGCCGGGTGGGCACTCGGCTCCGCAAGCGCTCCGGGCGCGAAATATTGTGGTCTTGCTCCCGGCCCTGAACGAGGAGAGGGCCGTGGGAGCGGTCATCGAGCGCATCCCGATGGAAGATCTGCGGCGCTCCGGCTACAACACCTACGTCTGGGTCGTGGACGGGCAGTCCGTGGATGCGACCTTGGAGGTCGCGAAGGACCGCGGCGCCAGCGTCTATGTGCAGAGCGGCGAGGGGAAGGGGAACGGGGTTCGGCAGGCGCTCGATCTCCTGATGAGCGATCGGAATCGCCAGCACATCGAGGGACCGAAGATCTACGTCATGCTCGATGCCGATGGGACGTATCCCCCGGAACAGATCCCGGAGTTCGTCGAGGCGTTGGAATCCGGATGCGACGTCGTCGCGGGCTCCCGGTTGCGCGGCCGCGTCGAAGACGGAGCCCTCACCTCGCTGAACCGGCTGGGCAATCAGGTCCTGAGCGGCTTCGCCCGATTCCTGTTCAGGTTCCCGATCAGCGACGTATGCACGGGGATGTGGGCCTTCCGCGAGGATGCTCTCCAGCGTTTCCGGCTGGACGCAGAGAGCTTCGACTTGGAGGCGGACCTCTTTGCATCCGCGTGCGAGACCGGAGCGCACTTGACGGAGCTGCCCGTCGACTACGCGTGCCGGATCGGGAAAGCCAAACTGGTCCCGATTCGGACCGGGATCCTCATTGCGTGGCGCCTTCTCATGAGACGGTTGAACCAGCGGGACATGCGCGATTTGCAACGTCCCTCTGCGATGTCGCAAGTCGGGAGAGCGGCGGAACAATGACCGTCACCGCGGTGGAATTGGATCTCGGCAACGCCAGTGATTTCCGCTTTCCGGCTCGGAAGACACGGATTGTGGCCGCGCGGTTCGACTGTGGCTGCGAGTGGCGCCTGATCGGCGAGGGCGTCATGAAGGTTCGCTGCCGGGACCACGCCGAATAGCCGCCCGCAGAACATGACTCGCGACCGTCACTCCCTTGCGACAGGGGATCGCCTCGGGTCGGCGGATTGACCTGGACCGATCTCGACGATGTCTTTCGCGTAGAGGACCATCCACTCTGGTAACGACGTCGCCGGCCTCGCCCTTCGCCGGCCGCGACCTTCAAAGTGCCGGGACGAATTCGCCCTTCATGGTGGAATTCCCAGACTTCGTCCAACAGCTGCCCGAAGCCGACACGACTCTGCGAGGCGTCACCCTGCGATTGCTGCAGGGAAGGACCGCGTCGGCGACTCTGTTCCAAGCGCGCGAGGATTCCACCGTGCCGGAACATCGCCACGGCGCCCAGTGGGGGATCGTCGTCGAAGGGGAGATGCGGCTGACGATTGACAAGGCGACGCGAACGTGCCGGCGCGGCGATGAGTACTTCGTCCCGGCCGGAGTGCCCCACTCCGCGTCCTTCAAAGCGGGCTTTCGCGCGATCGACTTTTTCGACGATCCCAATCGGTATCGACCGAAGAAGTGAACCGTCGGCCTCGTGTCGATGATCTCCGCGTTGGACGTCGTCCCTTTGTCAACTCGCGGCCGCGACCAAATCTATTAATACGCTCCAGGGCCGTCCTCGCACGTCAGACAAAGGTCCGACTGGCCTGCTGGGATGGGAATGGGACTACTCCGATGGCTTCTCTGGCCCCGTCGCGCCAGAGACATGGAGGAGGACGAACCGCCCCGCCGGCGGCGGAAGACGAAGCCGCGGGCTCGCTCGCACACCCCGGGCGTTTATCGCATCGAGGTCGACGGAGAGGCGGGACGCTTCCATCGGGACGGGCCGCCGTTCTCGTTCTGGTCCTCCTCTCGGGTGATCCTGATCCTGTCCTTCCTGCTCTGGTGGATCCAGCCGGCCGGGCCCATGATCGCGGGCTACGTCGGAGGTCGCCGAGCGGGCTCGCCAATCAAGGCCGTCATCGCGGCGCTCATGCCGATCGCCGCCATCTACATCGCGAACGCCGCGTACGCGCACAACTTCGCGGCTCACCAGATCGACTTCGTGGCATCCCTGCCCATGGTGGTCAGCGATGCGGCGGCGAGCATCCTGCCGTTCCTGGCACCGTACAAGGAATTCCTGGTCGCATACATGCAGGGCTTCGTCCAGGCCTTGACCTCGACCTTTGGCATGGGGACGAACGGATACCTCATGGTCGTGATCTTCGCGTACATCGGCGGGTTGATCGCGGAGCAGACCCGGCGCGAGCTGCAGTCCCGCTCCGGATCCGGTAGCTCGCTGGGCGTCAATCTCGTTCAACCGATCCTCGGCGCGCGGCCGTACGTCGACGATGAGGAAGAGGCGTACGAAGAGGACGAGGAGATCCATCGCTCCCGACGACCCGTTCGCGCACGAGCCCGCGGGCATCCGGTCGCGGTCGGAGCGCCGGGACGGAGCCGGCATCGACGAGGCCACGCGGACTATCTCGAGTTCCTCCGCAAGATCCCGGGGGAAATCGGCGAATCGGGCGGCTATCGCCTGGTCCGTCCTCGCCGTCGAGACGAAGAGGAATCGGAGGACGACGAAGATGAGGGCGAGGACATCGTCGCGACTCGGACCCATCGCGTGTCTCGCGGACACGCAGCGGAGCGCCGGGAGCATCGACATCCGGCGCACGTCCGGACCGACGAGGAAGACGAAGAGACCGAGGCTCGGGAGCCGCCCACTCGAGCGCCCCGAATGCGCACACAGGCCGAGGAGCGCGCGATCCAGCGGTTCGTCGAACGCGCGCTGAAGAATTACGATCACTCGAAGCTCTGACCGCGCAAGCTTTTTATCGCACGCGCCTTTTGGCGGGTCCGTCCCCTCATGTTCTGTCCGAAATGCGGTTCGCTCCTGTATCCGGAGAAGGGGAAAGTGCATTGCAATTCGTGTGGCTATGAGCGCTCCCTCTCGGGGAAGGACGCGACCGTCACGAAGGTCGCGCGACCGGGGAAAGAGAAACCCGCGGACACGCTCGTCCTCGATGAGATCACGGAGACGCTGCCGAAGACGCGCGTCGAGTGTCCGAAGTGCGGGCACTACGAGGCCTACTGGGTCATGCGCCAGACGCGCGCGGCGGACGAGCCGACGACGCGCATCTATCGGTGTGTGAAGTGCCAGCATACGTGGCGCGAGTACTGAGTCGCCGCGACGTCGTCCGGGAACCTTTATAACAGCCCACCTGATTTCCCGCCGAAATTCTGGGGGAGCGTGGTTTGTTCGAGGGGAAGGTCAAAGCCGATGTTCTCCGGGAGGTCGTCGACGTCGTGTCGACCCTCGTGGACGAGGCGAAGTTCAACGTGGGGAAGGATTCCGTCACGGTCAAGGCGGTCGATCCGGCTCACGTCGCGATGGTCGACTTGACGCTGGACCGGGGCGCGTTCGAGGCTTACAAAGCCGACGAAGGCGAGCTGGGGATCGACATGGACAAGATGAAGGAGATCCTGCGGCTTGCGAAGGCCGGCGAGACGATCGCCCTGCGACACGACGAGGACAAGAACCGCCTCGTAGTGACGGTCGGGAACACGACCCGCCGGATGGCCCTCGTGGACACCGCGGGGATGAGCGACCCGAAGGTCCCGAGCCTCAACCTACCCGCGAAGGTGGTCGTGCGGACGGACGAACTCCGGCAGGCGATCCGGGCTTCGGAGAGCATCAGCGACCACATCGCGCTCAAGGCCTCGCCGGAAGGATTCGAGGTCGTCTCGGAAGGCGACACGGACAACGTGTCTCACATGGTCGCGAAGGACCTTCTCGAGGAGATCCAGGCCAAGGAGGCGGTGCGGTCCCTGTTCCCGCTCGACTACTTCTCGAACATGGTGAAGGCGATTAGCTCCGCGCCAAACGTGACCCTGTACCTTGGGTCCGACTATCCTGTGAAGATGGAGTTCAAGATCGCTGGCGGCAAGGGCGACGTGCGTTTTCTGCTCGCTCCCCGAATCGAGAGCGACGGATAGGCCCATTTGCGGCATCTATGCAAAGCACGAGGCAATGCGTCCGGTCAGACGCCAAACATGAGTCGCAGGGCCCCGTACGCTGCCATCCCGACCCCGGCGGACGCGGGAATCGTGATGATCCACGCCCAGAAGATTCTCCGCGCGACACCCCACCGGACCGCGGACAAGCGCTTCGTCGCGCCGACTCCCATAATCGCGGAGGCGATTACGTGGGTCGTGCTCACCGGGATCCCAGCCAGCGCGCTGCTCGCGAGCGCGATGCCTCCCCCGGTCTCGGCGGAGAAGCCTTGCCAGGGTCGTAGGTGCGTCACGCGCTGAGACATCGTACGCACGATACGCCAGCCGCCGAAGAATGTCCCGAGCGAGATGGAGGCGTGGGCACCGAAGATGACCCAAAGGGGAATCAGGAACTGGCCCGAGGGGGGCCCCCAGGGAGGGCCGATCGCCGCGACGACGAGGATGAGGGTGATGATCCCCATCCCTTTCTGTGCGTCGTTCGTCCCGTGCGTCACGCTATAGAAGAAGCTCGAGACGAGTTGAAGGCGCTTGAACTCGTGGTTCACCTTCGTCGGGGTGTGTCGGCGGAACAAGCGTATGACCACGAGGGCGAGGCCGAACGCGAAGATGAGCCCGACGAGCGGCGCGGCGACCATGTACACCACGATCTGGACGAGCCCTTTCAGGAGTATCTTTCCGAGGATGACCGCCGGGAGGAGTCCCGTGAGAAGACCGGCCAGGATAGTCGTCCCGAGCGTCGGCCGGTGCCTCCGGATGATGACGTCATACGCAAAGTAAGAGGCGGCGCCGAGCACGAACGCCATTCCCGTCACGAAGAGGAAGAGGAGCATGTTCGTGGTGCTCGGGAGGAGGATCGACCCGGGTCCGGCCGCGAGCGCTGACGCGCCGATGAGGCCACCGATCAGCGCGTGACTGCTCGACGTCGGGAGGCCCCACAGCCATGTGATGATGTCCCACGCGATCGCGCCAACGACGCCCCCCATGATGATGGCCATCGAGTGGAAGAATGCGGCGTCGCTCAGCGGTAGGGCATTTACCCCGAGGACGTTCGTGTCGATGATCCCCTTGCCGATCGTTTCCGCGATGGCATTCGTGATGAAGACCATCCCGACGAAGTTGCCGGCCGCCGCCATGGCGACCGCCTTCGTCGGCGTGAGGACTTTCGTCGCGACAATCGTCGCGATTGCGTTTGCGGCGTCGTGGAACCCGTTGAAGAAGTCGAACGAGAAGACGACGAGGATCGCGACGATGAGGATCGTGAAGAGATCCGCCATTCCGGGTCCGTGCCTCCCCCGCGCTCTACTTCCTGCCGCGAGAGCCCTCCGGCGACTCACTGATTCTTCGCCACGATGTCGCTCAGCACGTTGGCGACGTCCTCGCAGTGGTCCGTGGCCTGCTCGAGGACCTCGGTGATCTCCTTGAACTTGATGATCGTCACGGGATCCTCCTGACGGAAGAGAGCCGCGACGGCGTTGTTCATGAGGTCGTCGGCGACGTTCTCGAGGCGGTGGACCTCGATGGAGATCCCCTCGACCCCGTTGGCCTGTTTCATGTTGCGGATCATCCCGACGGCCTCCTTGAGGAGCCGCGTCCCGTCTTTGATCACGTTTCCCAGTTGCACCATCGCCTCGGTCGGACGATCAATTTCATAGAGGCCGATCCGGCTCGAGGCCGCCTCGATCATGTCGAGGACGTTGTCGAGCTCGGTGGCGAGGGCCTGGATGTCCTCCCGGTCGATCGGCGTGATGAACGTCTTGTTCAATTCCTCGTAGACCCGATGGACGATCTCGTCGGCGTGGTGCTCCACGTCCTTGATCCGTCGGCACTTCATCGGCACGTCGCGGAAGTCGTGCAGCAGGTCCGCGAGGGCGATCGCACCCTCGTCGACCGTCGCGGCGAGCTTCTCGAGGAGGTCGAAAAACTGCCGCTCCTGCGGGATAATCCATCCTTTCAAACCCATGGCCCTCGCTCCCCGGTAACGCGGTAGTCCTGGTACACCATTAAGGTGTCGTATGGGAGTGGTACGTCAGCCGTCGTCGATGTTGACGCCGGAAGCCTCGAGCTGCTGCAGAAGCTGCTTTCGCATCTTCCGGTTCCCGGCGAAGCCTTTGATCGCCTTGCGGGACATCTCATAGTTCCGGAGGAGCTCTTTCACGTCCCTTGGCGCCACACCGGCGCCGTGCGCGATGCGTTGCACGCGGGAGGACTTCACGAGCTTCGGGTCTTTCATCTCGTCGTCGGTCATCGAATCCATGATGATCTTGAACCGCCGAAGGCGAGCCTGCGTACTTTCCATGTCCGCCTCTTTCATCTTGCCGCCCACGCCAGGGATCAGGGAGGCGAGCTTCCGCATCGGGCCCATGTCCGTCAGCATCTCGATCTGCTCGTACATCTCGTGAAGCGTGAACTTCCCCGCCATGATCTTCTTCGTGAGCGCCTCCGCCTTCTGCGCATCGATCGCTTCCTGGGCGCGCTCGAGGAGCGTCTCGAGGTCGCCCATGCCCAAGAGGCGCGAGATGAACCGCGGCGGGTCGAACTTCTCCAGGTCGTCGATCTTCTCGCCGACGCCGATGAAGACCACCGGCGCTTTCACCTCCGCCACCGCGGACAGGGCGCCGCCGCCCTTCGCGGTCCCGTCGAGCTTCGTGACGATGACGCCCGTGATCCCGACCGCGTCGTGGAACGCCTTCGCTTGCGGCCCCGCCTGCTGACCGACCGTCGCGTCGAGGACGAGGAGGCGTTCATCCGCTTGGACGGCCTTGGCGACGCCCTCGATCTCGGCGATCAGGTCCGGCTCGAGCGCATGCCGGCCCGACGAGTCCACGATGATCACATCGCTCCCTTCCAGGGCCTTGACCCCCGCCTTGGCGATCTTCACGGCTTCCTTCGCCCCCGGCTCGCCGTAGAAGGTGGCGTTGATCTGTTCCGCGAGCTGAGCCAGTTGATCGTACGCCGCCGGCCGGTGGACGTCCGCGGCGACGAGGCCGACGGACAGCCCCTTTTTCTGGAAGAACTTGGCCAGCTTCCCGGCGGTCGTCGTCTTGCCTTGACCG